>JACCDP010984392.1_pt1 | contig 57717 bp, 61 predicted proteins | sample 7445841 | NCBI WGS metagenome assembly JACCDP01 (sample SAMN15323441, study PRJNA562643) | freshwater metagenome | isolation source: river surface water | place: USA:Blue River Watershed | collected 2017-08-17 | reverse complement strand
GCTCGATGGTCGTCGATATCGGCGGCGGCACCACCGAGGTGGGCATCATTTCGCTGGGCGGCATGGTCTACAAAGGCTCGGTGCGCGTCGGCGGCGACAAATTCGATGAAGCCATCGTCAACTACATCCGCCGTAACTACGGCATGCTGATCGGTGAGCAAACTGCCGAGACCATCAAGAAGCAGATCGGTTCCGCGTTCCCGGGCACCGAAGTGCGCGAGATGGAAGTCAAGGGCCGTAACCTGTCCGAGGGTATTCCGCGCTCGTTCACCATCTCCAGCAATGAAGTGCTGGAAGCACTGACCGATCCGTTGAACAGCATCGTCTCTGCCGTGAAGAACGCGCTGGAGCAGACGCCGCCCGAGCTGGGTGCCGACATTGCCGAGAAGGGCATGATGCTGACCGGCGGTGGCGCGCTGCTGCGCGACCTGGATCGCCTGCTGATGGAAGAGACGGGCCTGCCGGTGCTGGTGGCCGAAGATCCGCTGACCTGTGTGGTGCGCGGATCGGGCATGGCGCTCGAGCGCATGGACAAGCTCGGCTCCCTCTTCTCCTACGAGTAAATGGTGGCCGGCCGCCCGCTTCCCGCTCGCCGCCGGCCTCACTGTCTCCGTTCCTCCGCCGCCCGCCCGCTGTCGATGGACGGGGCCGGCCTGACCGCATGCGGGCCGAAGACCGGCTGTCCTGCTGCTCTCGCCATCAATTGGTTTAAAGTTTCGCGCTGATGGAATACACTCCGCCGCCACTCTTCAAGCAAGGCGCATCGGCCCGTGCCAAGATGCTGATCTTCGCGCTGATTGCGCTGGGTCTGCTGATGGCGGACTCGCACCTCAAGGCGCTGGCCGTCGTCCGACAGGCGGTCGGCGTTGCGCTTTATCCGCTGCAGGTCGTTGCCATGCTCCCGCGCGATGCGTTTTTTGCGACCACCGATTATTTCAGCTCGCTTTCTACCTTGAAGGTGGAAAACGCCCGCATGAAGGAGCAGCAGGTGCTCAATGCGCAGCAGCTGCAGCAGAGTCAGATCCTGTTGGCAGAGAACGCGCATCTGCGCAAGCTGCTCGCCGCCTCTGAGCGGCTGACGCTGAAGTCGGTGATGAGCGAGATTCTGTACGATGCTCGCGATCCTTTCTCCCGCAAGGTCATCATTGACCGCGGCTCCAGCCATGGCATCGCTGCGGGCCAGCCCGTGATTGATGATCTTGGCGTCGTCGGTCAAGTGACGCGCGTGTTTCCGTTCACGTCGGAAGTCACGCTGCTGACGGACAAGGATCATGCCATTCCCGTGCAGGTGCTGCGCAGCGGCGTGCGCAGCGTGGCCTACGGACGCGGACAATCCAATGTGCTCGAGCTGCGCTTCATGGCCTCGAATGCCGATATTCAGAAAGGCGATGTGCTGCTGACCTCGGGCATCGATGGTGTGTATCCGTCAGGACTGGCCGTGGCGACGGTGGTGTCGGTCGATACCAAGACCTCGGATGCGTTTGCACGCATTATCTGCCAGCCGAGTGCCGGCGTATCCCGCCATCGCCAGCTGCTGGTGTTGCTGGCTGACGCAAAAGATTTGCCGCCACCGCCGCCGCCGGAGACCAACGCCCAGGCGGAGCCGCGCAAGCGCCGCAAAGACCCGGAGGCCCCATGATCGATCGCGACCACATTCTGCTGCCGGTCAATCCCGCATTTATTGCCTTCAGCCTGGTAGCGGCCTTTTTCCTCAATCTCTTTCCCTGGGGGGGCTGGGGCTGGGTGCCAGATTTCGTCGCGATGACGCTGGTCTTCTGGAGCATTTACCAGCCGCGCAAGGTGGGCATCGGCATCGCTTTCCTGATGGGGCTGGTGATGGATGTGCACAGCGCCTCACTGCTGGGCGAGAACGCCCTCGCCTACACACTGCTCTCCTACTTCGCCATTACCATCCATCGTCGCGTGCTCTGGTTCCGGCCCACGGTGCAGGCGCTGCATGTGCTGCCGTTGCTGGTCGTGATGCAGGTTGTGCAGATGCTTATTCAGCTGGCCGTCACGGGCAAGCTGCCCGGCTGGCTGTATTTCGCGCAGAGCATTGTCGCTACCCTCATCTGGCCTGTCGTCTGCTGGCTGCTGCTCGCGCCGCAGCGGCGCGCGGTGGATCGCGACGAGACGCGCCCGATTTGATGCCTGAACCTGCCTCGTGCATGAAACGCTGAAGCCCTCTCACGGCAAGCAATGACAGAGATTAAAGATACCGAACGCGAACTACAGCTGTTCAGGATGCGGCTGTCCGTCGCCGGCCTGGTGGTGTTCATCTGCTTCGGCCTGCTGATGCTGCGCTTCCTGTGGCTGCAGGCCATCCGTCATAGCGAGTATTTCGAGCGCGCGGAGAGCAACCGCATCTCCATTGTGCCCGCTGTCCCGAACCGCGGGCTGATCATTGACCGCAACGGCGTGGTCTTGGCGCGTAACTTCTCCGCTTATACGCTGGAGATCACACCGGCGAAGATCGACCGCAATCTCGACACGGTGATTGACGAGCTGTCGCAGCTGGTCGACATTCAGCCCAAGGACCGCAAGCGCTTTCGTCGCCTGATGGAAGAGTCAAAGACGTTCGAGAGCTTGCCCATCCGCACACGACTGACGGACGAAGAGGTTGCGCGCTTTGCGGCGCAGCGGTATCGCTTCCCCGGTGTCGATATTCAGGCGCGTCTGTTCCGCCAGTATCCGCTGGGCCAGACAGCATCGCACATGATCGGCTACATCGGCCGGGTGAACAAAGCCGAGGCCGAGCGCCTCGAAGCCAGCGAAGATGGCGCGAACTATCGCGGCACCGAATACATCGGCAAGGAAGGCCTGGAAAAAAGCTACGAGAAAGAACTGCACGGCATTACGGGCTATGACGAGATCGAGGTGTCTGCCGGTGGCCGCGCCGTGCGTAATTTGTCGCGCACCGCGCCCACGGCGGGTAACAACCTGATTCTGTCGGTGGATATCGAGCTGCAGAAGATCGTCGAGAAGGCCTTCGGCGACCGCCGTGGCGCGCTGGTCGCGATCGAGCCCGAGACTGGCGACATCCTCGCCTATGTGTCGATGCCGACCTTCGATCCCAACCTGTTTGTCGAGGGCATCGATGCCAAAAGCTGGGAAGAGCTGAACACGTCACTCGACAAACCGCTGCTGAACCGGCCACTGATCGGCAGCTATCCACCCGGATCGACGTTCAAGCCCTACATGGCACTGGCATCGCTGGAGCTGGGCAAACGTACGCCGGAACAGGCAATCTCCGACCCTGGCTACTTCTGGTTCGGTAACAACAAGTTCCGCGACGATAAAGAGGGCGGGCACGGTCGCGTGGACATGTACAAATCGATTGTCCAGAGCTGCAATACCTATTACTACAATCTGGCCAATGATCTCGGCATCGACGCGATACATGATTTCATGAAGCCCTTCGGTTTTGGTCAGCTCACCGGGATCGACCTCGAGAACGAGCGTCGAGGCGTATTGCCCTCGGTCGAGTGGAAGCGCAACACCTACAAGCGCCCTGAGCAGCAGAAGTGGTATGCCGGTGAGACCATCTCGGTGGGTATCGGACAGGGTTATAACTCGTTCACACCGCTGCAGCTGGCACATGCTGTCGCCAATCTCTCCAACAATGGCGTGGTGATGAAGCCCCATCTGGTAAAGATGGTCGAGAACGGCACCAATAAATCGCGCAAGCTCACCGTACCCAAAGAGAGCTATCGGATACCGCTGAAGCAGGACAATATCGATTTCGTCAAACAGGCGATGATCGGTGTCACCAAAGAAGGTACGTCGGCACGTTCATTTGCGAATGCGCCCTACGTCTCTGGTGGCAAGACGGGTACTGCGCAGGCAGCTGCGATGAGCAAGAGTGTGAAGTACGACGCCAGCAAGATCGCCGAGCGTCTGCGTGATCACTCGCTGTACATTGCGTTCGCCCCAGCAGACAAGCCCAAGATCGCGCTCGCAGTCATCGTCGAGAACGCCGGTTTCGGCGCGGCCGCTGCGGCGCCTATCGCTCGCCTCGCGATCGATTACTACCTGCTGGGCAAGCGACCTGAAGAGCCGGCGAAACCGGTCAAACCCGTGATTACCGAAGTCTCTGCACCTGCAGCGGCTGTAGTCACCCCGGCGTCAGCCACTGCCGCAACGACCCCTGCCGCTTCCAGCAAGCCGGCGTCAGCGGTCGTGCCTGCGACTGCGACGACCGCCGCGACGGCAGTCGCACCGAAACCTGCGGCATCGGCGGCTCCCTCGGCTCCGGCACCGCAAAAACCGGTGCCTGCGCCGGCGGCCCCTGCAGCGGCCGTGGTGCCGTCAGTACCTGCGGCGCCTGGCGCCAATACACCTTCCAACAGCACGCCGGGCACGGTGAACAAACCGCCCGCCAAGCCGGCATCGTCCAATGTATCGACAGGGAGCGCACAATGATCGCAGGCGCACAGGCAGGTCGCTATCCGGTGCTGGAGACAGTGCGCCGTCGCTTCTTCATCTTTGACCGCTCGCTGACCATCATTCTCGGATTGATCCTCTTGCTGGGTTGTCTGGCGGTGTCGTCAGCGGCCATGGATTTTCCCGGTCGGTTCGAAGGCCATCTGCGCAATATCGCCGTCGGCATTGCGGTGATGTGGGTCGCCGCGATGATCCCGCCGCAAAAGCTGATGCGCTTTGCCGTGCCCATCTATGTGCTCGGGCTTGCGCTGCTGGTGGGTGTTGCGCTGTTCGGCCTGATCAAGAACGGTGCGCGGCGCTGGCTGAATGTCGGCGTGATCATTCAGCCCTCCGAAATCATGAAGCTCGCGCTGCCCCTGATGCTGGCCTGGTATTTCCAGAAGCGTGAGGGCATGATTCGCTGGCGTGACTTCCTTACTGCAGCGATATTGCTGGCGCTGCCCGTCGGGCTGATCCTGCGGCAGCCCGATCTGGGCACCGCGCTGCTGGTGACTTCCTCGGGTTTTTTCGTGATCTTCCTCGCGGGATTGTCATGGCGGCTGATCATCGGGCTGGGCATTGCCGGGCTGGCGAGCCTGCCCTTGCTCTGGACCTTGCTGCATGATTATCAGCGCCACCGGGTCATGACGCTGATCGACCCGACGTCGGATCCTTTGGGCAAAGGCTTTCACATCATCCAGTCGACCATTGCGATCGGTTCGGGCGGGCTGATCGGCAAAGGCTGGCTGAACGGCACCCAGTCACATCTGGAGTTCATTCCTGAGCGGACGACCGACTTCATCTTTGCCGTGTTCTCCGAAGAGTTCGGCCTGCTGGGCAATGGCGTGCTGCTGGTGCTGTATCTGCTGCTGATTGGACGCGGCCTGATCATTGCCGCGAATGCGCCCACGCTGTTCTCGCGCTTGCTGGCGGGCGCGCTGACGCTCTCGATATTCACCTATGCTTTCGTCAACATGGGCATGGTCAGCGGCATCCTGCCCGTGGTCGGCGTGCCGCTGCCCTTCATCAGTTACGGCGGCACCGCATTCGTGACGCTGAGTCTGGGCGTGGGTACGCTGATGAGCATCCAGCGTCACCGCAAGCTGGTGCAGACCTGAGGATACGGGCCGCCGATGAAAGTGCTGCGCTGGTCTTCTTCTGCGCCGCGACGCGCATTGCTGATGCCGCGTCGTGCAGCACCGATCGCCCTGCTGTGCCTGCTGAGCTTGTCTGCGTGCACCACGGTCGATCTGTCGGTAAGTGAAGAGCCCCGCCGTCCACCACCTCCTGCCGCACCGTCGGTACCCCCACCTGTTGCGGTCGCTCCCGCTGTCGTGCCGCCCGCGCCCAGTGAGGTGAAAAAGCCCGGTGGCTATTACATGGACGATGGTCCGGCAGAGAAGGTGCCCGATGGCTTGCTCGACCTGCCCGATGCCGAACCGAAAGTTGAGCCCTACGCCAGAGGGCCCAGCAAGCCTTACACCGTGTTCGAGAAAACTTATGTGCCGATCACGGATGAGCGTCCTTTCGTGCAGCGCGGACGCGGCAGCTGGTATGGGAAGAAATTTCATGGCCAGCGCACGGCGTCCGGCGAGATCTATGACATGTTCAAGATGACGGCCGCTCATCCCACGCTGCCGATCCCTTCGTATGCGCGAGTGACGAACCTGAGGAATGGCAAACAGGTGATCGTGCGCATCAACGATCGCGGTCCATTTCACTCTGAACGCATCATCGATCTGTCGTATACCGCCGCACTGAAGCTGGGCTATGTGCAGAGCGGCAGTGCCGAGCTCGAAGTGGAACGTCTGCTGCCCGAGGAAATCGTGCGTCTGCAGGCAGAAAAGCGGCGTCGCGAATCACTGGCCAAAGGGCCTGCGCCGGCGGATGATCCAATCGCGAGGCTCTCGGCTGGCAGTTCGCCGCCCATCGCCGCCGAGAGCAGCGGCATCTTCTTGCAGTTCGGTGCGTATGCGCAGGCGCCGAACGCGCAGGCGATGCGTGAGCGCCTGTTGTCTGGCTGGCCTGCGGATCTGCCGGCGCCGACCGTCGTGCAGAGCGGCGGGCTGTACCGATTGCACAGCGGCCCCTTTGCCTCGCGCGAGCAGGCGGCGGCCGCAGCGCAGCAGCTCAAAGCGGTCTCGCAGATCAGCACAACCATCGTGCAGCGCTGACGTTGACAGCCTAGTCTGGGTTGTCTTCAGGACGCATCTCCAGTGCCAGCGAGTACAGCGCGTTTTTTTTCATGCCCGTGATTTTCGCTGCAAGCGCTGCCGCCTGGCTGACAGGCAGCGCTTCCAGCAGTGCGCCAAGCACGCGGCGCGCCTCCGACAGGCCCGGATCGCCCGCCGTGCGGTCTCCCTCGACCAGCAGCACGAACTCGCCCCGCTGCCGGTTGGCATCAGCGTTCATCCAGTCCAGCGCATCGCCCAGTCGACAACGGTGCACTTGCTCGAACAGTTTCGATATCTCACGCGCGATCACGATCCGGCGCTCGGGCCCGAAGGCCTTCAACAGCGCTTGAATGGCATCGATGATGCGATGGGGCGCCTCATAGAACACGAGGTTCGCTGTGGACGTCGCCAGTCCGGCCAGCACTTGTTCGCGCTGAGAGGATTTCGCCGGCAGGAAGCCGATGAAATGAAATTGATCCGTAGCCAGACCACTGACCGAGAGCGCCGCGATCGCCGCGGAAGGCCCGGCCACAGGGATCACCGCAAAGCCAGCGTCCCGCACTGCATCGACGATGCGCGTACCCGGATCGGACACAGCTGGCGTGCCGGCATCCGACACCAGCGCAATGCGCTCTCCGGCGCGCAAGCGGTCGATGATTTTTTGCGCTGTCTCGCGCTCATTGTGCTGATGGGCAGAAAACAAGGGCTTCGACAAGCCCAGTCGCGCCAGCAACTGGCCCGTGTTGCGCGTATCTTCACAACCCACCGCATCCACCAGAGAAAGCACCCGGATCGCGCGCAGACTGATGTCCCCGATGTTCCCTATGGGCGTGGCCACTACATACAATGCGCGCTCCGGAAAGCTTTGCTGGCCCAGCTCATCCCAGAGCGAGGCAAGGCTGGCAGACGACAGCGTCGAGACAGGTAAATTCATCAGAGAGAATCAGGATCTTGGGCAGGAATACAGGAAGCCACACGCCAGCGGTTGGCGCATTGTACAAAACTGTTTGTCAGCGGCCGCCATGACGACCGTGAAAGGCAGGCAGGCGGAAGATCGCGCGCTGGTCTACTTGCAGCAGCAGGGTCTGCGGCTGGTGGCGCGCAACTACCGGTGCCGTTTGGGCGAAATCGACCTGATCATGCAGGACAGCGCTCTGCTGATCTTTGTCGAAGTCCGACAGCGCACGGGTTCACGCTACGGTGGTGCAGCTGCCAGCGTGAGTTCTGTAAAGCAACAACGACTATGGCGAACCGCTGAGCATTTTCTGCTGCGCTTTCGTCATCCGCCGGTCTGCCGCTTCGATCTGGTGGCGATCGACGGCAATGCGCTGACGTGGCTGCGGGACATCCTTTCACATTGATGCAAGTTGGTAAGCCAATGTAAGCGCAGTCCTCGCTGATCGGGTTGCAGCATTTATAATCCGCACCATGAACAAACAACGCATCATCAGTCATTTCAACGAGAGTGCCGAGCTGAAGATACAGGCGGCCTCGGAGCTGGCCGGGCCGATCGAGCAGGCCGTCGAGCTGATGTTCATGGCGCTGTCCAATGGCAATCGCATTCTCGCCTGCGGCAATGGCGGCTCGGCTGCGGATTGCCAGCATTTTGCCGCTGAACTCGTCGGCCGCTTCGAGCGCGAGCGGCTGCCGCTGCCGGCGATGGCCTTGTCTACCGATTCTTCGATTCTGACCGCTGTTGGCAATGATTATGGCTTTGGCGAGATCTTCGCCAAGCAGGTTCAGGCCTATGGCCAAGCGGGAGATGTGCTGCTGGCGATCACGACCTCCGGGGGCTCGGCGAATGTGATTGCGGCGATCGAGGCGGCGCTGGAGCGCGAGATGCGCGTCGTCGCGCTGACCGGTCGCGGCGGTGGCAACATACCTCGCTTGCTTACCGATGCCGATGTGCATATCTGCGTGCCTCATGAACGCACCGCACGCATACAGGAAGTGCATTTACTGATTGTTCATTGTCTTTGCGATGGTATCGACGTCGCACTTTTTGGAGGAGATCCCGAATGAAAGCAATCGCAAGATCGTTGGACATCCCGAATTCTGTGAGGCGTCCGCTGCTGGCTGTGATGCTGGCCGTCACTGGAGCCATGAGCCTGCAAGCCTGCCTGCCCGTGATGGTGGGCGGCACGGTCATGGGTACGCTGGCGGCCACTGATCGCCGCACCATCGGTGCGCAGGCCGACGATGCCGCCATCGTGCTCAAGGGCGAGGGGCGGGCGCGCAAGATCACCGGCGAGCTGGGCCGGGTTGCCGTCACCAGCTTCAATCACCGGGTGCTGTTGACCGGTGAGGTCAAGGATGAAAAAATGAAAGCCGAGGTCGAGCAGCAGATCGTGACCATCGATGGCGTAAAGTCGGTCGAGAACGATCTCGTGGTCGCGCCGGTATCCACGATGGGCGCGCGCTCCAATGATGCGCTGATCACCGGCAAGGTGAAGGCGGCGATCATTGACACCAAGGATCTGTATGTGAATGCATTCAAGATTCACACAGATCGTGGCGTCGTCTATCTGATGGGTCGCGTCACGCAGCGCGAGGGCAAGCTGGCTGCCGAAGTCGCCCGCAATGCGGCGAGCAAGATCCGAAAAGTGGTCAAGCTGTTCGAATACATTGGCGAGGATGAGCTGAAAGAGCTGACGACCAAGCCTGCAGCAGACCAGCAGAAGGATACGACGCGCTGATGGACCCATCTGCCGCTGGCCTTCAGCGCCAGCGGCATCGTTCTGCCTCGTGGCTTGCCGAATCCTGAATCGCCGTGTGCCACTGGCCTATAATAGGGCTTTCTGTTCTGCATTTTTCAGGAAGTCATCATGTCCCGCCATTTCCCCCGCCGCTTCGCCGGCCTCACCATTATCCAGACCATGAGCTTGCTGGCCATTCTTGGCCTGGTCTTGTTCGCGGCACTGTCCCTGTTCAAGAAAGAAGCGGCGCCCGCTGTCAGCTTCAAGACGATCAACGGCGAGCAGATTTCGATGGAATCCTTGCGCGGCAAGGTCGTGATGGTGAACTTCTGGGCGACCAGCTGCACGACATGCATCGCCGAAATGCCAGAGATGGTTGCAACGTATAACAAATATGCTGAAAAAGGCTTCGAATTCATCGCTGTCGCGATGAGCTATGATCCGCCGAACTACGTACTGAATTACACCGAGACCCGTCAGTTACCGTTCAAGGTAGCGCTGGATACCGATGGCAGCGCAGCGAAGTCCTTCGGTGATGTGAAGCTGACACCAACCACTTTCGTGATCGGCAAGGATGGCAGCATACTGAAGCGCTATGTCGGCATACCTGAATTCGCTGCCATGCATCAGCTGATTGAAAAGGCGTTATCGGCCTGAGCCCGGATCTGTCAGGTTATCGAGCATCGGGTAAGTCGAGCTCAGCGCCAAAAATCGGGTTCTCCATCTTCCTCAGGTGTCTGATGAAACTCGGTCACCCTCTGAGCCATGCTGTGGGCTGGTGTCTCATCTTCCTGAGCAAACAGGCTGTCTGTGGCAGTCATGAACCTGTTGGCCTCATCAAAAAAAGATAGCAGTTCATGGTCGATCAGCGACTGGATCAGTTGGCGAATATTTCCCAGGATGTGGGTCTGCCGGTGGTCGCTACTCAACAGCGACGGCATGAACTCCGGGTCTTCCTTACCAAAAATCAGGGTGTGCAATGAATTGCGCAGACTGTCATTTGCGTTCAGCGATTCTCTGCCATCGCTGCTGATATCCATCAGGAACGGGTTGTAGTCTGCGTCATCCTCGCTGGAGCCATCAGTCAGATGGGTGAACAAAGCCGTATCGGCGAGCTCAGTGCTGAATGAAAACAACGGCTTTTCTCCGGCTAGTTCTTTTTTGCAGAGATGAACTAGCAGAGAGCCCAGCTCATTGGTCAGCGCTGCGGAGTTGTGCGCACAAACGCTCCAAACAACCGGTTGCTGATTGCCAGTTGCTTCGTACTTTGATGGATTGTCAATGAGCTCAAGCGCGGCAGTGGCATCCAGCTCTCCGCGAGCCACCAGCGTCTTCAATAGCGCCCCCAGCGAGCGCACGCTTTCTACGTCATTGGCTACCAGTGCTGCAGCGATCGCAGAGTGCCCTTCGGAATTCTTGGCGGACAGCAGATCAATGACCTCTTTTCCTGAGATCTGGCGTTTATCCAGCAGGATTTTTGCCAAGAAAAAGTACTTGTGTAGCCCTGCTTTGTTTCGAGGCAAGATCTTGGTAATCAATTCACTCCATGTTTGCTTTGGCTGCAGGAGCTTGCGTAATGCATCTTCCGGGAGTGCCCGTTTCACATCTGAGCTTGCAAGAAAGTAGGCTTCTGCAAAGCCTGCGATGCATGCAACGTACTCATCAATGACAGATGCGTAATTAGCGCTGAGCATGAGATCGGTTGCTGAAAATGTGATCGGAAAACTAGTGTTGCTCGAATGCCCGTCAAGTACGCCGAACAGCGCAGCCAGAGAGATTTTCTGTTGGGAGTATTGTGATAACAGCTGCTGCCAGTAAGGTCTGATATAAGAAGTGAGCTGCATATCAACCAGAGTAAACATGATGTCCGGATGGGACAAGTCAGACTCCGACATCCATAACTCAGGTAGGGCAGTCTGGTCGGCCGTGCGTTGCTCCATGCTTGCGAAGCAAAGTATCGCTGGTTTGCTGCCGCGCATATACCCTTCCATGTACGCTTCGGAGATGAAATCCGTCAGCCGCCAAGGCTTCTCGGGATTCACGATGGCTTCCAGCTGGTTCGCGACCATCCTGCAGTGGGTGCGCGTCAGGTTCGGATCGTACATTTCTGCGATGAATTCGGGTTTTGGCCCGGGTTTAACGATCATCAAGAAATGAAGTTCATGATTCGAAGAGCAAACGCGCATTCCGCGTATTAACCGGCTGGCTGGCAAGGCTGATGGCTGGGATGAAGTCTCTGCCAGCATTTGTGTGAATTGTGTGACGAGCCATTGACCGAATTTCTCATTGCTCACCAGCGCATACGATTTGCTTCCTTGAAGTTCAGTCTCGTATAAATTTTTTTTATCCAAGGAGATCGTGTCGCTCAGGCTGTTTGCGTCGGTAATACCAAAGTAGCCGATTTTTTTCCAATCACTGGCTGAGGGCGACAAGCGTCGGTGGAGCATCTCGGGCGCTATCATGTTGCAAAAAATTTTGGATTGCGTTCCAGTAAAACAGCTCTCGCCATTCAGCGCCGTGAAATCAGGCACTGTATTTCCAGGCAATACCTTGAAATACGGGTGAGAGGGCAAAGCATGCTGCTGGAGCAGCCGATCGCCTTCGTAGCGATAAATACGAATTTTGGATTTCGTGTTGGGAGCTCTGAAACAAACGTCTGCCAGCGTATTGGTGAATATGTGTTGAAACATCCTGCGGGCTGAGCCATTCAATTGTTGCAAAGCGCTCATGCTTCTCAAGTCCAGCGAGCTTCCCGCAAAATCAGGTAAATCCAGCCGCTGCAGGCTGGATAGTTGATTGCAGAAAGACGGAAGGTGCTCTAGCCCGGGCGGCAGCAGCAAGGTCTGGACTGAGCGTATTGCCGGGTTGATCAGGCCGATGGGTAAATCCTGGATGCTATCTGCGGACAAGTGACTCAGATCCAGCAGGAGGTTTCCAGTTTGCAGAGTTGTATTCACTACTCTCAACGCTTCCTGGGTTTCCGGTGAGAGATCCCGGCTGTGAGGATCGTCCAGGCTGGAGAGTATCGTGGCAATATCCACGCCTTCCTGTGAGCTTCGGAAACGCTTGCTTGTGCGTTCCTCGGTATCAATACCTGAGTCAAGGGGCCGTTTCTGGCCAGTGAGCGTTGCTTTCATGATGAAGTTTCTCGTAGGATGGGCATATCGCGCCCTGATTGGGTATACGAGAGCTTGTGTGCCGATAATCGGCACAATGTTCATCTGAATTTTATAAAAGAAACTTTTGCGGTTTCTACAGATCGTTCGGTTGTCAATTTTTTCTGAGCTACCGTAGCCCGGCCTGATGGGCTTGATGATCTGCATGATACGAGCTGCGCACCATCGCGCCGACGGCGGCATGCACGAATCCCATTTCGGCCGCTTTTGCTTCAAACATCTTGAAGGTATCGGGATGCACATAGCGGCGCACGGGCAAATGGTCGCCGGTGGGCATCAGATACTGACCAATGGTCAGCATATCGACGCCATGGGCGCGAAGATCGCGCATGACCTCGAGAATTTCTTCGTCGGTCTCGCCAAGGCCGACCATCAGCCCCGATTTGGTTGGCGTATCGGGGTGCAGTTCCTTGAAACGTTTCAGCAGGCTCAGCGAGTATGCATAGTCCGATCCCGGGCGCGCTTCCTTGTATAGCCGCGGCACGGTTTCGAGATTGTGGTTCATCACGTCTGGCGGTGCTGCCTTGAGTATCTCGAGTGCGCGATCCATGCGCCCGCGGAAATCCGGCGTGAGTATCTCGATTCGCGTGGACGGCGAGAGTGCGCGTACTCGCTGTATGCACTCTACGAAATGGCCGGCACCGCCGTCACGCAAGTCGTCACGGTCGACTGACGTGATCACCACGTACGAGAGCTTGAGCGCTGCGATGGTGCGGGCAAGATTCTCGGGTTCTTTCTGGTCGAGCGGATCAGGCCGTCCATGGCCGACATCACAGAACGGGCAGCGGCGCGTGCACTTGTCGCCCATGATCATGAAGGTCGCCGTGCCTTTACCGAAACACTCGCCGATGTTGGGGCAGGAGGCCTCTTCGCATACTGTCACCAGATTATTCGAGCGGAGAATGTCTTTGATCTCGTAGAAGCGGGTCGTCGGTGACGCGGCCTTAACGCGTATCCAGTCCGGCTTGGGGAGTTTTTCTGCCGGCACGATCTTGATCGGTATGCGCGCCGTCTTGCCTGCCCCCTTCTGCTTCTCGTTCGGGTTGTACGCGGGAGCGGTCGTGTTGTCAGAGGCCATGGTCAGGTGCTCAGTTGTTTTTGCAGTTGGGTTGCCAGCGCGGACTGCACATCGGGCAGGGGCGCAGCTACATCAAGGGTTCGCATGTCGATCGTGGTCAATCCGGGATAGCCGCACGGGTTAATCCACGAAAAGGGCGCAAGATCCATCGCAACATTCAACGATACGCCATGGTAGGTGCATCCGCTGGCCCGTATTTTCAGGCCCAGCGCTGCGATTTTGGCGCCTTTGTGCGTGCCCTCGGCGACATAAATCCCGGGTGCTCCCGGCTTGCGCTCACCCTGAAGATTATACGCCGCAAGGGTATCGATCACGGCCTGCTCGATGCGGGTGACGAAGTCGCGGGGCAACAGCTTGCGGCCTTCGCGGCGCAGATCGAACAGCAGATAAATGACAGCCTGACCCGGCCCGTGGTAGGTGACTTCACCGCCCCGGTCCGTCTGCACCACGGGTATCTGGCCGGCATTGAGCACATGGCGGCGATCGGCGCCCAGCCCCAGTGTGAAGACGGGCGGATGTTCGACGATCCACAGCTCATCGGGCGTGTTCATATCGCGCGCATCAGTGAACGCGCGCATGGCTGCGAAAGTGATTTCGTAGTCTTCGGTGCCGCGCTGCCGGATCAGCGTATCGCTCATGCAGAGGCTGACCGGGCTTAGAGGACGATCTTGACCATCGGATGCGACGACAGCGCGCGATACAGATTGTCGAGCTGCTCGCGGCTGGTCGCCCGCACCGTGACGGTCAGCGACAGGTAGTTGCCCTTGGTTGAAGGGCGCATCTCCATTTTCCCTGCATGAAAATCCGGATCATGCCGGGTAACGACGTCCACCATGGTGTCGGCGAAGCTTTCCTGCATCGCGCCCATGATCTTGATCGGAAAGTCGCACGGATACTCGATCAGGCTTTTTTCAGGATCCGGATTCGTCATGGTCCTCTCCTTCGTTTCGGATCAGAAGGATACGCCCTTCATCACCATCAGGCGCATCGAGTCGAAAGCCCTGCCGAATATCGTCGCCTGATTGATCTGTTCCAGTGCCTGCAGAGGAATCTCGCTGACGACTTTGCCGTCCGCCATCATCTTCAGGGTACCGACCCGGCTGTACTGCGGGATCGGTGCTACGAGTGGATCGGTGCGCTCGACCACCGGCTTGAGCTTGGCGCTGGAGCCGCGCGGCAGGCTCACATAGACATCATGATTAAAGCCGAGCTTGACGTCACCTTGTGAGCCTTTCCAGACCGATGATGTCAGCACCGCCTGTCCTTTAGAGTAAATCTTGAATGAATCAAAATTCATGAAGCCCCAGTTCAGCAGCTTCTGGCTTTCCTGTGCGCGTACGCCATCAGATTCGGTGCCCAACACGACCGAGATCAGCCGTCGTTCATTATTGCCATTCGGACGACGCGCCGATGCGATCAGGCAATAGCCTGCAGCCTGCGTGTGACCGGTCTTCATGCCATCGACCGTCGGGTCGAGCCACAGCAGACGGTTGCGATTGGGCTGAGTGATGCGGTTGTAGGTAAAGCTTTTCGTCGAGTAGATCTTGTAGAACTCGGGGAAATCGGCGATCAGCCGTGACGCCAGCACCGACAGATCGCGTGCAGTCGAATAATTGTTCGGATCCGGCAGGCCATGCGGATTCGCGAAGCGCGTGTTCTTCAGACCCATGCGCTGCGCCTCGCGGTTCATCAGATCGGCAAACGCCGGCACGGTGCCGGCCACCGCTTCGGCCAGCGTGATTGCAGCATCGTTGCCGGACTGGACAATCAATCCATACAGCAGATCGTTGACGCGCACGGCCGTATTGGGTTCGATGAACATTTTGGAACTGTCGCCATCGACTTTCCAGGCATTCACCGAGACATTGATCGTCTGATTCAGGTCGAGCTTCTTGTCGCGTATCGCTGAGAACGCCAGATACGCTGTCATGATCTTGGTCAGCGACGCTGGCTCGATGCGCTGATCAGCATCCTGAGAAGCAAGTATCTGGTTACTGCTGGCATCCAGCAGCAGCCAGGAACGTGCAGCAATGGTTGGGGGAGGCAGAGTCTGGGCGGCAGCCGTGCCCATCATCAGGCAGGCGGCACATGCCGCAAGAAATTTTTTCATTCGTGAAGTGCAGAAGAGAACAGCGGGAAAGTGTTCTCGATTATAGCGTCTGCGGCGTTTCAGTGTGCCCACAGATCAAGCACCCATTGCTTGATGTGATGGAGCTTTCGATGGAAGAAATGATCAGCACCGGGAATCACCACGACCGGAAGGTCTTGGGGTCTGGCCCAGTCGAGCACGTCGGCCAGCGGTATCGTGTCATCCTGCTCGCCATGGATCAGCAAGGTGTTCGCCGGAACGTCGGGCAGCGCCCATTTGCCAGCCGCGCAGCCGACCAGCACCAGCCGCTCGGCAGGCTGTCCCTGCTGCTCAAGACGTTTCTGCAATTGCGATTGCACGAAGGTGCCGAATGAAAACCCTGACAGTGCCACGGGCAATCCCGGATAGTGGCCGCGCATGTGCGCATGCAGTTGCGCCATGTCGTCTGTTTCTCCGCGGCCTTCGTCATGCGTGCCGCCGGATTCGCCGACGCCACGGAAATTCATTCTCGCGCTCACATAGCCCAGCGCAATGAAGGCCCTCGCCAGGGTCTGCACCACCTTGTTATCCATGGTGCCGCCGTACAACGGATGCGGATGCGCGATCAGCGCGATGCCGCGCGGCGCACCGTCGGGCGGCAGATCGAGTTTGCATTCCAGCGGCCCGGCGGAGCCTTGCAGCGTGAAAGACTGAGTGTGCGCGTTCATGATCGGAGTGATCAGATCAATCAGATGGATCAGATCTTCAGCCGCTCGACGACCTTGCCGCCGATCAGATGGCTGTCGATGATGTCATCAATGTCATGCTGATCGACATAGGTGTACCAGACACCCTCCGGATAGACCACCAGCACCGGGCCTTCTTCGCAGCGATCCAGGCAGCCGGCCTTGTTGATGCGTATCTTGCCGTGGCCGTTCATGTCCAGTGCTTTGAGCCGCTTTTTCGCGTACTCCTGCACGCCGGCAGAGCCACGATCATGGCAGCAGGGACGTCCGTCTTCGCGCTGATTGAGGCAGACGAACACATGATGTTGGTAATACGGCTTGTCAGTCATGGGAGTAAGCGAGATTGAACACGAACAGGCGAGAACAGGCTGAGGTACTGCCAGAGGCTGGCATCATACACCGCCTGAGTACTTGCTATCCGTCGTGACGGGCAGCGTGATGTGCCGCATGATGGCTGCTGTGCGTCAGGAACCAGAGCGCGAACAGTGGCCAGGTCAGCGACAGAAAATGGGCAGCGCCGTTGAAGTTCAGGAAGCGGCCTTGCACCCATTCCTGCAGCGTCGACATGAAGTAGGGGTTGGCGGGCATGATATTCATCACCACTAGCCCGAGCGCCAGAGTAAAGATCGCGGCACGCCGCTGTGCGACCGCCGGGGCAAAGGACAGACCGGCCAGCATCACTACCCCGATCAGCAGGCCGCTGGTGGCGCTGGGCGTGAGCCAGCCGAGCGCATCATCGGGATCAAACAGGATCGCATGAGCGAGTGTTTTGACGCCCAGCGCGGCCATCAGCAACAAGATCGCCAGCATGGTTTTGGGCGCATGGCGTCGGGTCTGGCACAGCAAGGTCAGTACCGCCCCCGTCATGCCGCAGGCAGTGACGATGACTTCCGCCGGAAAGTAATGCTCTATGCCCGATCCCAGCTCGTTCCACAGCCACTGGCTCAGATCGACGGGAGCCTCCAGCCCCTCGGACATCCACCGCGACAATGTCCCCAGCAGCTGTCCGTGCCCGAACAGATAGGGCTGAGGAAAAATCTGCGCGAGCGGCCACAGCGAGACCACGATCAGGCCACGGCTTGCCTGTTCGGAAAACCATGCGCGTCGCAGCTCGCGCAGTCGACTTTGCTCCAGCACCGGCGAGCGCAGGGCTTCGCCAATGATCGCGCCGATGAACATGCCGGCGGCATTGGTCATGAGATCAAGGTTACTCGGCACACGCGAGGGCAAATAACTCTGCACGGCCTCCAGCAACATGGCCAGCAGCAGGCCGGCCATGCTCGCCGCCGCGACCGCCGGCACGCCGCGCAGCCGCGGATACATCGCCAGCACCGCCAGTGCGCCCAGCGGTACATAGCCGACGACGTTCACGGACAGGTCGAAGCCGGTCCAGTAATGCGGCAGACGCTCGCCCAGATAGGTCCATGGCAGCAGGCCATTGTCATGCCATCCGGAAAACGGGAAGCAGCTCGCGTAGACAACGAGCATGGCATAGAACGCCAGCGCCACGCGCACGGACGCCGATGCCTTGCCGTCTTTCCTGAAGGCGGATGCAGGTTCTTCTGCATGGGGCATGTAAGGTGCGGACATGGGGCCAGTGTAGGGGAGTTTCCGCGCAGCGTCACCCGTGCTGCCGATACAATGAGCGCATGATGCTACCGCTGAATGTCAAGCTGATCGCTGACCGCTCGCTCGCTGCGAGACAGGGAATGACGATCGAGGTAATGGCCTCGATACCTTCCACCAACACCGAGCTGCGCTCGCGCATTGCCCGTCTTGCGGGCCCACTGCTGCTGGCGGCCGAGCAGCAGACGGCCGGCCGCGGGCGCGCAGGCCGCGTCTGGCACGCTGCTCCCGGCGACAGTCTGTGCTTTTCGCTTGCGTGGCCATTTCAAGGCCCGGTTGCCCGTTTGTCGGGTTTGTCGCTGATGGTGGGCGTGGTCACCGCCGAGACGCTGCGTGCGCTGGGATGGCCGGTGCAACTGAAATGGCCGAATGATCTGCTGCTCGAGGACAGAAAACTGGGCGGCATTCTGATCGAAACAGCACCGCGAGCGACCGTGCCCGCGCTGTGGGCGGTAATTGGTATCGGGTTGAATGTGCGCCCGAATCCTGAGCGGGACACCGCGCTGGGCCATGCGGCAGCGGCGTTGCTGTCCCCGGCAGCGACCGGCGATGATGGTGCGGCGACCGATCGCAATCACCTGCTCGCCGCTCTGGCAGATGCCCTGAGCGATGCATTGATTGTGTTCGATCAGGAAGGATTGTCTCCCTTCGTCGGGCGCTGGCAGGCACTGCACCGGCATCAGGGCCAGCTTGTGCGCATCGTCGAACAAGGTGCGGTGCTGCACGAGGGCATCGCGCGCGGTGTTGATGACAGCGGTCGGCTGCTGCTCGATACGATGCGCGGGCGCGTTGTGATCACGGCCGGTGATGTGTCGCTGCGGCCTTTGCAGGATCCTGTGTCGCAGGGAGGCGCGCATGCTGCTGCTGGTTGACGCGGGCAACACACGGATCAAGTGGGCACTGGCCGCTGCGGGTGAGCCGCCGGGACAATGGCAGTCCTTCGGCAGCGTCTCGCATGCCGAGCAAAGCCAGCTGGACGCTGCATGGTCCCGTTTCGCCATCACCGAGGTGCTGGCGTCCAACGTGGCAGGCCATGCGTTTCGCGAACAGCTGCTCGCCCGGCTTCAGCAGCAGGATGTGCAAGCAGAGGCCGTTCGGTGGTTTCGCGCACAATCGGAATGTGCGGGGATAAAGAATGGCTACGCGCAGCCCGGGCAGCTGGGCAGCGATCGTTTTGCCTCGCTGATCGGTGCCCGTCATCGGTTTCCCGGTGAGCGTTTGCTGGTGGTCACCTGCGGTACGGCCACGACCATCGATGCGCTCGAACCGGATGGCCGCTTCATCGGCGGCATGATCGCGCCGGGACTGGGCACGATGGCGAATTCGCTGGCGCTCAACACCGCGCTGCTGCCGGCCGTTGAGGCGGCAAAGCGCGAGCGCGTGTTTGCCGACAATACGCAGGAAGCGATCATCAGTGGCTGCCTGTCAGCGCAGGTGGGCGCGATTGCGCAGGCGATGGCGCAGCGGCATGCACCGACCGCGCGCTGTGTAATCTCCGGCGGCGCTGCCCCCTACATCGTCCCGCATTTGCCCTTCCCCTGCGACGCAGTGGATAATCTGGTGCTGCTGGGTTTGCATGCCTCTTTGCATGCCCCTGTCGCGGGAGCTTCCTGATGGCGATGTTCAGGTTTTTATTCTGGCTGCTGTTGCTGTCCAATCTGGTGCTGCTGACCCTGATGCCGGGTCCGCTGCCGGGCTTTTCATCGCTTGAACCGGAGCGGCTTGCGCAGCAGCTCAAGCCTGAGAGCATCCGCCTGCTGTCGAATCCGCTGACCGCGAGCTCGACACCGAGCGCGCCCCCGGCGCCGGCGTGCACCGAGATCGGCCATTTCAACAGCACGATGGCCGCCAAGTTCGAGGCTCGCCTTGCGCGGCTGAAGCTGCCGACCTTGCCAGCCAAGCAGATGGTGCAGCCGCCGACCTCCAGCCTGGTGTTCATCCCGCCGCAGCCCGACGAGGCCAGCGCCAACCGCCGGCTCGCGCAGTTGCGCGCGCAGGGATTCAATGATGTCTCGGTGGTGAAAGAGCCGCTGTCGCGACGCTGGGGCATTTCGGTGGGACTGTTCAGCAGCGGCGAACTCGCGCTTGCTCAGCTCGACAGCCTGAAAAAAGCGGGCATCACCGATGCGCGCATCGAGGAGCATCCGATCAACTCAGCCCGCTATGCGTATCGGCTGCAGGGGCTGGTGGCAGATGACAAACCGGAGCTCAAGGCGATGCTGCCGGATTTTCCCGGGGCGGAGATCCGCAGCTGCACGACCCCCTGACGGTGGGGGATCGTTACGACGGTAGCAGTCCTGCCTGACGCGCGATCATTCCCAGACAATCCGGACAGAAGCAGGCAGACCCATCGCCGCCTGCGTCGGCCAGCGCCGACGCGGGAATGACCGGCAGGGTGGTGCACCAGCAGGGCTGGCCATTCTCGCCATCCGCCATCGCGCAGTGGAATTCCTCACCGCATTTCACACAATTGCTCATGACGTCGCCTCATCAGGGATTTGCGCGAGGCTAACGCCGCCTGCCCGGAAAAGCAAATGGGCCTGATGCTGGTCAAAGCGCAGGCAGCGAGTCATTTGGCTGTAAAATTCTTTGGAATTTTCCTCTTACCCTGCCTCGCCATCGTCACTGTAATGTCCATCACCACCATCGCTCCCGAGATCAAGGCCGAGATTCTGGCCGAAGCCCTGCCTTATATCCGCAAGTTTCACGGGAAGACGATCGTCGTCAAGTACGGCGGCAATGCCATGACGGAAGAGCGCCTCAAGCACGGCTTCGCGCGCGACGTGATTCTGCTGAAGCTGGTGGGCATGAATCCGGTGGTCGTGCACGGCGGCGGGCCCCAGATTGACAACGCGCTGAAAAAAATCGGCAAGCAAGGCACTTTCGTGCAGGGTATGCGCATCACCGACGAAGAGACGATGGAAGTCGTTGAATGGGTGCTCGGCGGCGAAGTGCAGCAGGACATCGTCATGCTGATCAATCATTACGGCGGGCAGGCTGTCGGCCTGACCGGCAAGGATGGTGGTCTGATACGTGCGCGCAAGATGCAGATGCCGGACAAGGAGCATCCCGGCGAGTTTCTCGACATCGGTTTCGTCGGCGAGATCGAAGCGATCAACCCGGCCGTGGTCAAGGCGCTGCAGGACGACGCGTTCATTCCCATCATCTCGCCCATCGGTTTTGGTGAGGATGGACAGGCGTACAACATTAACGCTGATCTGGTCGCCGGCAAAATCGCCGAGATTCTTCGCGCCGAAAAGCTGATCATGATGACCAACATCCCCGGCGTGATGGACAAGAACGGCAAGCTGCTGACCGATTTGTCCGCGCGCGAGATCGACGAGATGTTTGAAGATGGCACGATCTCCGGCGGCATGCTGCCCAAGATCTCTTCTGCGCTGGATGCCGCGAAGTCGGGCGTCAACACGGTGCACATCATCGATGGGCGTATCGAGCATTCGTTGCTGCTGGAGGTTCTCACCGAGCAAGCGTTTGGCACGATGATCCGCTCGCACTGACGTCACACGCAAAGCTCCAGCCGCACCCTTGAAGCGCAACCTCGTCTGGCTGTTCGACCTCGACAACACGCTGCACGACGCATCGCACGCGATCTTCCCTGCGATTAACCGCAACATGAATGCGCTGATCGAGCGTGTGCTCGAATCCGAAGCGCGACCGTCACATCCTGATGCCGTCAATGCGGTACGAATCGCTTACTGGCAGCGCTATGGCGCGACGCTGCTGGGCATGATGCGGCATCACGCGGTGCGTTCCGAAGACTTTTTGCGCGATGCGCATCAGTTCGAGGATCTGTCGGCGATGATCCGCGCCGAGCGCGGAACGGCGCGCATGCTCAAGCGGCTGCCCGGACGAAAGATCCTGCTCACCAACGCTCCGGCCAGCTATGCGCACCACGTGCTGCGCCACCTGGGCTTGCACCGGCATTTTGCTGACCATCTGCCCATCGAATCCATGGTCGTGCACCGTCAATTGCGGCCCAAGCCTTCGCGGCTGCTGCTGCGCAAGCTGCTGGCGCGCGAAGGCCTGTCGGCGCGGCGCTGCGTGCTGGTCGAGGATACGCTGGAGAACCTGAAGTCCGCGCGCGCGCTGGGGCTGCGCACGGTCTGGTTCGCGGGCTACCTGCCGGCTCGTGCGGGGCGGCCGTCCTTTGTCGATGTCAAAGTACAATCCCTGAGCCAGTTGCCCCGGCGCCTGTCCCGGCTGTCGGTCTGCTGAAACCAGGTCTCGGCTACCAAGGCGGCCCCAGTCTGGGTTACATTATTTCAAGCATCCCACGTTTCCCGGCCAGCGATCTGGCCGGGCTGCTGAATCGATTGCTCGACCGAGAACAACCATGGCCAACATGAAACCGGGTGAACGCAAGCTGCAGATCCTGCAGGCACTCGCGCAGATGCTGGAAAGCCCCAAGGGCGAGAAGATCACCACGGCAGCGCTGGCCGCCCGGCTGGATGTGTCCGAGGCGGCGCTGTATCGTCATTTCGCCAGCAAGGCGCAGATGTATGAAGGCCTGATCGAGTTCATCGAGACGACGATCTTCACACTGATCAACCAGATCACCGGTCAGGAAGACAATGGTCGCGCTCAGGCACTGAGTATCGCGGGCGTGCTGCTCGATTTCGCCGAACAGAATGCGGGCATGACCAAGGTATTGATCGGTGATGCGCTGGTCAATGAAGACGAGCGGCTGCAGGTGAGGATGAATCAGTTCACAGAGCGCGTGGAGCTGGCCTTGCGGCAGGCCTGGAAACTGGCGGCGACACAGGGGGCGATACCCGACTCGGAGAGCGCGGCGCGCGCCGGCATGATGATGGCCTTCGTGATCGGTCGCTGGCATCGCTTTGCCAAGAGCGGCTTTCAGCAGCGTCCGTCGGAGGGCGGCATGCTGATGCTGAGCTTGCTGTCTGCCTGATACCGCGGGCTTTTTACTTTTCTCCGCACACCGGGCAATCCGGACTGCGCTTGGTGCGAATCTGGGTCCATTCCATGCTGCGTGCATCCAGCAGCAGCAGGCGATCTGCCAGTGATTCACCGATGCCGGCCACCAGCTTGAGTGCCTCTGCCGCCTGCATGGTGCCAATGATGCCGACCAGTGGCGCAAACACTCCCATCGTCGAACAGGCGACTTCTTCGAACTGCTGATCCGGCGGGAACAGGCACGCATAACAGGCGGTTTCGCCAGAGCGCGGATCGAACACGGCGACTTGTCCATCCATGCGTATCGCCGCGCCGGATACCAGCGGCACGCGGGCGACGACGCAAGCACGATTGATGGCGTGACGGGTCGCAAAATTGTCAGTGCAATCGAGCACCACGGTGGCTGACGCCACCAGCGCCTGCAGGCGCTGCTCATCCGCGCGCTCGCAGAGCGCCACCACGTTCACTTCGGGATTGATCTCCAGCAGCGCCTGCCGAGCGGACTCGACCTTGGGCTGTCCCACGCGCGCTGTGGTGTGCGCGATCTGCCGCTGCAGGTTGGTCAGATCGACGTCATCGTTGTCGACGAGCGTGATCTTGCCGACGCCGGCCGAGGCCAGATACACAGCGACAGGTGATCCGAGTCCGCCAGCGCCAATCACCAGCGCATGCGCGGCCAGCAGTTTTTCCTGCCCGTCGATGCCGATCTCGTCGAGCAGGATATGGCGCGAGTAGCGCTGCAGTTGCTGGTCGTTCATTCGACGTTTGCTTGTTGTGGAGGGCGGAATAAAAACGGCCGCAGCGAGGCGGCCGTGGCAGGATTCAGTGGCGTTTATTTTTTCTCGCCATTGGCATCCGGGTTGTTGATCGTCGGCTCTTTTTTGCTTTCGATCTTCGCCGTCTTCGACAGCTGCACCGGCTGGCCCTTCAGATGATTGAGCGCCTGCGCCAGCTGGAAGTCTTCCTTGCTGCCGTATTCGAGCGGCTTGCGTTTCTTCTCCAAGGCGGCGAGGCGCTTCTGCTCCTCCAGCTCGTCGATGATGTTCGCGCCATTGCCGGCTTCCTTGTCCTTGTCGTTCGACAGGTGCTTCTGCAGGTCCGACTCGCGCAGGCGCAGCCCGTTGAGGCCATCGCCGTCAGCGTATTCATCGACCAGCAGATCAGGGACGATGCCTTTGGCCTGAATGGCGCGGCCGTTCGGCGTGTAGTAGCGCGCCGTGGTGAGCTTCACCGCCGTGTCTGCCGAGATCTGACGAATGGTCTGCACCGAGCCCTTGCCAAACGTCTGCGTGCCCATGATGGTCGCACGCTTGTAGTCCTGCAGCGCGCCGGCGACGATCTCGGAGGCAGAGGCCGAGCCCGAGTTCACCAGCACGACCATCTTCACCTTCTTGACGGCTTCGGGCAGGCGCGAGAGGGGATCGCCCCCGACGCGATTGGCATAGTATTCACGGCGCGCGTAATACGTGGCCTTGGAATCCGGCAGCTGGCCGTTGGTGGACACGATGGCCACATCCTTCGGCAGGAAGGCAGCAGACACGCCGATCGCGCCCGGCAGCACGCCGCCCGGATCATTGCGCAGGTCGAGTACCAGTCCCTTCAGATGGGAATCCTGCTGATAGAGCTGGGTGATTTTCTTTGCAAGGTCTTCGACCGTGGGTTCCTGGAACTGCGACACCCGGATCCAGCCAAAGCCGGGCTCGACAATCTTGCCCTTCACGCTTTGCACGCGGATTTCCTGGCGCACGATCGTGATCAACAGCGGCTTGTCCTCATCCTTGCGGGCGACGGTCAGCGTGATCTTGGTATTGGGCTCGCCGCGCATGCGCTTGACCGCTTCGTCCAGCGTCATGCCCTTGACCGGCGTGCTGTCGAGGCGGGTGATCAGGTCGCCGGCCTTCAGTCCGGCCTTGTACGCGGGCGAATCTTCGATCGGCGCGATGACCTTCACATAACCATCTTCCATGCCGACCTCGATACCCAGGCCGACGAATTTGCCCTGCGTGCCTTCGCGCAGCTCTTTGAATGCTTTTTTGTCCAGATAGGCGGAGTGCGGATCCAGCGAGGCGACCATGCCCGAGATGGCCTCGGTCAGCAGCTTCTTGTCTTCGACCGGCTCGACATAGTCGGACTTGATCAGGCCGAACACATCGGCGAGCTGGCGCAGCTCGTCGACAGGCAGCGGCGTGCCGGCGTTGCGCTGGGCGAGTGCGTCGAATTGCATGGAGCCGGCGATGCCGGCAACCAGACCCAAGCCGATCAGTCCAAGATTCTTCAGTCTGTTACCCATGTCTCACCTGTTGATCCAACCCGCGGGGTCGAGTGCCCGCCCCTGAAAACGGAGCTCAAAGTATAAACCTGATTGTTCATTGCCGCCGCTGTTGCCCACAGTGGCGATCGTGTCACCGGCCTTGAGCCGGTCGCCCGGGCGTCGCAGCAGCGCCTGGTTGTTGCCATAGATGCTCATGTACTGCCCGCCATGATCGACGATCAGCAGGTTGCCAAAGCCGCGCATCCAGTCCGCGAAGATGACTTCGCCCGCCGCGACCGCCTTCACTTCGGCGCCCTCGGCCGCCTTGATGAACAGGCCCTTCCAGCTCGGTCCGTCGGCGCGGCGGGCCCCGAAGCTGGCCAGCAGTTCGCCCTTGACCGGCATCCTGAGCTTGCCTTTCAGGCTGGCGAATGCGCCGCCGTCATGCGCAGGGGCGGGCGCTGGGGCCGGCGAAGCGGCGGCGTGCTCGGATCCGCTCGCGCGCGGGGTGGCCTTCTCGGCAGCCGGGTCGCTGCGTTTTTCTGACGGCTTGTCGGCGCTTTTGTCGCCGGGCTTGTCCGGGTTGCGGGATTTCGCTGCGAGTTTTTCGCGCTCGCGTGCCTCGGCCTTCGCGCGCTTTCGGGCGTCTTCTTCCTCGGCCTTGCGCTGCTGCGCGATCAGGGTCGCCAATTTTTCGACCAGCGCACCGAGCCGCTCTTCATCGCGTGCCAGATTGCCGGCTTCCCGGCGCTGCGCGCTCAGCTTGTCCGACAGCTGGCTCAGCAGCTGCTTACGCTTGTTTTTTTCTTTTTCCAGCAGCGCCTTCTGCTCGCGCTGCTCATCGGCGATGTCTTGCAGTGCGTTGCGGGCTTCTTCGGCTTCCAGCCGGTTCGCTTCGATCGCGGCGAGGTTCTGCTGCAACTCGTCGATGGCTTTGACCTGTTCGGCGGAGACATAGCCAAGGTAGCGCAGCTCGCGCGCGATGCGGTTCGGGTTGTCGCCGGAGAGCAGCAGACGGACCCGGTCATCCTGACCATTCGCGTATTGCTCGCGCAGCATCCGCGCCAAGCGCTCGCGCTGCTGGCGCACGGCAGTTTCCAGCGCCTCCTGGCTGACCGACAGTTTGCTCAGCCGGCGCTCGGTGCGTTCCTGCTCGGCGGCGAGCTCGCGCAGCTTGCGGTTGGCGGTCGAGATCGCGGCTTCGGAGGCCGACAACGCATCGGCCGCATGGCCGCGCGCTTTTTCGGTGCGGCCTATGTCTTCTTTCAGCTGGCCGAGTTTTTTGCGCAGTTCGGCGCGCTCTTCCTCGGCGGCCTGCTTCTGGCGCGCGCGCTCGGCAGACTTCACCGTCGTCTCGGCGTGAGCGAGCGACAGCGAGAGCGCAGCGGCCAGCGCCGCTGAGATCAGACGAACCGTCGTCGCAGACTGCGGCATTCCTTACTTGGCCTTGCCCTGGCTGGCGACGGCTTTCATCGCGGCCTCGATCGCGGCGGCATCGCCGAGGTAGTAGCTGCGAAGGGGCTTGAGGTCGGCGTCGAGCTCATAGACCAGCGGCTGCCCGTTTGGGATGTTCAGGCCGACGATGTCCTGATCGGAGATACCGTCGAGGTATTTGATCAGTGCGCGCAGGCTGTTGCCATGCGCGGAGATCAGGATCTGTTTGCCGGCGCGGATCGCCGGCGCGATCGATTCGCTCCAGACGGGCAGCACGCGGGCCACCGTGTCTTTCAGGCACTCCGTCAGCGGTATCTGGTCGCGCGTCAGGTCCGCATAGCGCGGATCGCTGAACGATGCGCGCGGATCGGCAGGATCCAGCGGCAGCGGCGGAATGTCATAGCTGCGGCGCCAGACCAGCACCTGGTCGTCACCGTACTGCGCCGCGGTTTCGGCCTTGTTCAGTCCCTGCAGCGCGCCGTAGTGGCGTTCGTTCAGGCGCCAGCTGTGCACGGTCGGCAGCCACATCAGATCCATTTCATCGAGTGTGACCCAGAGTGTGCGGATCGCGCGCTTGAGCACCGAGGTGTAGGTCAGGTCGAAAGTGAAGCCGGCTTCCTTGAGCAGCCGGCCCGCATGGCGGGCTTCTTCGATGCCTTTGTCGGTGAGGTCAACGTCGGTCCAGCCGGTGAAACGATTTTCGCGATTCCAGGTGGATTCACCATGGCGCATCAGGACAAGTTTGTACATGGAGACTAAAAATGGGCGGGATGAGGGGAAAAGGCGTCAGGGAATGTCGAACGGCCGAAAGGATCAAAACGACCACTAAATGATTTCAGCCTTCTATTTTATAATGCTCAGCTCGTTGCAAACGATGGGATCGTCGTGAAATTCTTGATTGACAATATCTGGCTCATCCTGATAGCGCTGGTATCGGGAGGCGCGCTGGCCTGGCCCGCACTCACACGCGGCAAAAACACGCTCACTACGCTGCAGGCGGTACAACTGCTCAACAAAAGCAAGGTCAGCATCATCGATGTGCGCGCGCCGGATGAATTCAAGGCCGGACACCTGCGCAACGCGAAGAACATTCCGATGGGCGACCTCGACAAGCGCATCACCGAGCTCGACAAGGCACAAGCGGTGCTGCTGGTCTGCCAGAGCGGGCTGCGCGCGAACCGTGCCGCCTCCGAGTTGCGGCGCGCCGGCTTTGGCGAAGTCTATGTGCTCAGCGGCGGCTACGCTGAATGGCAGTCGCAGGGACTGCCAACCGCCGTTTGAATGGACCCGACAGCGTTCCGATAGCGTTCACTTATTTATCAACGAAGGGAGCACCCGGCAATGAGCGCCAGAGTACTCATGTACACCACGGCAGTCTGCCCATACTGCAACATGGCCGAACGTTTGCTGAAATCCAAAGGCATCGACGCGATCGAAAAGATACGCGTCGATCTCGAGCCCGAGCAGCGGGTCGCGATGATGGAAAAGACCGGTCGTCGCACCGTGCCGCAGATCTACATCGGCGACAGGCATGTCGGCGGTTTTGATGACTTGTCAGCGCTGGATCGCGAAGGCAAACTCGACCCTCTGCTGCAGGGTGCCTGATTTTGCGGCGCGCCTGCTGATTTTTTCACTCACTGACGAAAGAGCTTCATGTCCGAACAACTGACCCAGCCCGGCGCCGATCAGCCGATCTTCAATATCCAGCGCATCTACCTGAAAGACCTGTCGCTGGAGCAGCCGAATTCTCCGGCCATCTTCCTCGAGCAGGAAGGCCCGGGCATGGAAGTGGCGATCGATATCGGTGCCGAGCCATTGGCCGACGGCATTCATGAAGCAACAATCACCGTCACCGTCACCGCAAAAATCCGCGACAAGGTGGCTTTCCTCGTCGAGTGCAAGCAGGCGGGCATCTTCGAAGTGCGCAATATCCCCGAAGATCAGATGGAACCGCTGCTCGGCATCGCCTGCCCGAACATTCTCTACCCCTACCTGCGCGCGAACATCGCCGACATGGTGACCCGCGCCGGCTTCCCGCCGATTCATCTCAACGAAATCAACTTCGAAGCCTTCTATCACCAGCGCAAACAGGCACTGGCCCAGGCGTCGAACGCTCAGCACTAAAACGCCATGCGCCGCGCCCGCCTGTTTGCCCTGCCCGCCGTGCTCTGGCTTGCAGCGGCAAGCGGCGCTGCGGTTGCGGCCGATTTCAAATCCGTCGGTCCCGGCCCGGCCATCCTGTATGACGCGCCGGCGCAAAAGTCGCGCAAGCTGTATGTCGCCCCTGCCGGCATGCCGGTCGAGATCGTGTTCGCCAATGGTGAATGGACGCGCGTGCGCGATGCCGCTGGCGACCTCAGCTGGATAGAAAGCCGCGCTCTGAGCCCGCGCCGCACGTTCGTGGTTGAAGTCGCGCAGCTCAGCGCGCGCTCGGCGGCGAATGACAATGCGACCGTCGTATTCACTGCGGCCAAGGGCGTGCTGCTTGAACTGGCCGAGCCAATCAGCTCGGCATGGATCAAGGTCAGGCATCGCGATGGCGAAACCGGCTATGTCAAAGCGGCCGAGGTCTGGGGCGACTGAGCCCTGCGCCTCATCCTGCGCACATCTTCCTTACCCATCCGTGACATGAACATCACTCTGCTTGGTGCCGGCGCCTGGGGCACCGCGCTGGCGATATCGCTGTCCCAGCGGCACCCTGTCCTGCTCTGGAGCCGCGATGCGCAGTCCGTCGAGACTATGCGCGCCTCGCGCCAGAATGCGCGCTACCTGCCCGGCATGGTCTTGCCAGAGACGATACGCATGAGCGCCGATCTTTCCGAGGCGGTCGCGCATGCACAAGGCGGTTTGCTGATTATTGCGACGTCGGTCGCCGGGCTGCGCCCGCTGGCCGGTGCACTTGCCCGGCATGATCTGGATGGCGTGGTCTGGTTATGCAAGGGGTTCGAAGAAGGCACCGCGTTGCTGCCGCATCAGGTCGTGCAGCAGGTGATGGGCCGCGACTTGCCGGCAGGCGCATTGTCCGGGCCCTCATTCGCGCAGGAAGTCGCGCATGGCCTGCCCTGCGCGCTCACCATCGGTTCATCCAGCCAGGCATTGCGCGAGAAGGTCGTCAGCGCGGTGCACGGCGGCGGCATTCGGGTGTATTCAACGGATGATCTCGTGGGTGTCGAGGTCGGTGGGGCGGTCAAGAATATTCTGGCGATCGCCACCGGCATTGCCGATGGTCTCGGTCTGGGCATGAATGCCCGCGCCGCGCTGATGACGCGCGGATTGGCCGAGATCACGCGGCTGGGCACCGCCTTGGGCGGTCGCATGGAAACCTTCATGGGGCTGACCGGCGTCGGTGACCTGATACTGACCTGCACGGGCGATCTGTCGCGCAATCGCCAGGTCGGTCTCGGACTGGCTGCGGGCAACTCGCTGCCTGCCATCATCGAGCAGCTGGGTCATGTCGCCGAGGGAGTGCGTTGCGTGCAGGCGGTAAAGACGCTTGCTGCGCAGCAGGGTATCGATATGCCCATCGTCGATGCGGTCGCGCGCGTGCTGTTCGATGCCGAAGCGCCAGCGAAAGCCATCGAACAACTGCTGGCACGCGAAGCGCGCGCCGAGCATTGATGGAATTGGTGGCATCAGGTTTTGCGCGTCAGTATCAGCAGCGCTGAACTGTCCACCTCGGCATCCATGGCGTGCAATACGCCTCCTTCAAGATAAATCAGTTCTCCCGGCTCCAGCATCATTCGTCGCCCATGCGCATTCACGCCCAGACGACCCTCGATGCACAGTATCGCCATCTCGCCGTCAATCTTGTGCTCATGCACCGACTTGCCTGCGTGTAGCACGGCCCTGATCAATTCCATCTGATCGCCACGCACGATAGCGTGCGGCAAGGCTTGCGCCAGCTGCGATCCCATCGGTCTGACACTGACCACATCACCGGATTTTGCGTGAGGCAAGGACATGGAGGGTTGAGCCTTTCATGAACATCGCATCGGATAAGTTCTGAAGGCTTGACCCGCATCGCGTTTGAAAATTCCGGTTGCTGAATAATCGCTGCTCAGCCGTACGAGCGGTTCGGCACTTTTTTCGAGCGTTGAAATCCTACTCAGGTTGTGCCTACAGCGAATTCATTGATGACGTTCACTTATTTATCTTCTCCACACCATCTCACGCCACGATCACGCGGCTTCACTCTGATCGAGATCATGGTGGTGGTGGTCATCATGGGCGTGCTGGCGGCGCTGGTCGTGCCGCGTTTGATGGGGCGCACGGATGATGCGCGCATTCTTGCAGCGAAACAGGACATCGCCACCCTGATGCAGGCGCTCAAGCTCTACCGGCTCGACAATCAGCGCTATCCGACGAATGAGCAGGGCCTGCAGGCCCTGGTCACCCGACCGTCCGGCGGCCCCGCACCGCCGAACTGGAAGGCCGGAGGGTATCTCGACCGGCTGAACAAAGACCCCTGGGGCAATCCCTATCAATATCAGTCGCCCGGCTCGCGTGGCGAGGTCGACGTGTATTCCTATGGCGCTGATGGCAAGTCAGGCGGGACTGGCAATGATGCGGATATCGGTTCGTGGTCGGAATGACGGTGATCGCGACGCAGGCTTCACGCTGCTCGAATTGCTGGTGGTGCTGGTGATCACCGGCATTTTGCTCGGCGCAGTAGCACTGAACGCGATGCCCGGCGACAGGCAGTGGTTGCAGAATGAGGCACAACGGATTGCCCTGCTGCTGCAAATGGCGCGCGATGAAGCCATCGTGCACAATCGGCCAGTGGCTTTTGAAGCGGATGACTATCGCTACCGTTTCTTGATCCTGCAGAACGACAAGTGGCAGTTGATGACCGATGATCCGGTCTGGCGCGAGCGTGAATTCAGTCGCGCGCCGGTGCGGCTGAGCCTGCAGCCAGCGGCCATCAAGAGTCTGCCGGTGCGCATCAGTTTTGGTCGCGAGCCTGTCGATAAAGCCTTCGTGTTCACGCTCAGCCTGGCCGGACAGAGCATCTCTGTGCAGGCTGACGGACTGGGAAATTTTCAGGTGCAATGACTCATGTGCAATGACTCCATGTGCAATGAATGCTGCGAACAGACGATCCTTGCGTGACGCCGCGAGAGGCTGCAGCCGTTCCAAAGGCTTTACGCTGCTGGAGGTGCTCGTTGCGCTGGTCATCATCGGCACCGCACTGGCGGCCAGCCTGCGCTCGGTCGCCAGCCTGACCCAGAACAGTCAGGACTTGCGTGCCGCCATGATGGCCACCTGGTCGGCCGAGAACCGGCTGACGCAGATACGGTTGTCGCAAGAATGGCCACCGCTGGGGCGCCGGTCGTTTGCCTGTGTCCAGGCCGAGCTGCCGCTGCGTTGTGAGGAGCAGATCAATCCCACGCCTAATCCTGCGTTCCGGCGCGTGGAAGTCACCGTCGTCGACGAGCGCACGCCATCGCGCAGGATCATCACGCTCTCGCAGATCGTGCCGAATGCCCTCTGACATGCACACCGCACGAAGCGCCGGCTTCACCCTGATCGAACTGCTGGTCGCGATCAGTGTGCTGGGCTTCATTGCCGTGCTCGGCTGGCGAGGACTGGACAGCATCGTGCGCAGCCGCGAAAGCCTCAATCGCGAACTGGAGCAGGCACGCGGCTTGCAGATTGCGCTGGCGCAGTGGCAGACAGATTGTGCCAATGCGGTGGATGCCGACACGCTGGACGGACAGGCGCCGCTGATCATCGACGGCACACGCCTGACACTCGCGCGCCGTGTGCAGGCCGAAGCCCAGCCGGGCGCGCTGCAGCTGGTGACCTGGCGTCTGCGCGACGGCCTGCTGTCGCGAGAAGAATCCCCGCCCACACGCGATCTGTCGCAGCTCTCTCCCTGGTGGCAGATCGCCCGGCAGGGAAGCGCGCCCGCCATTCGTCTGCAACAAGGCGTGCGCTCGCTTGCGCTGCGCGTCTGGGCGAACGACGGACGTGGCTGGCGGAGCTGGGAGGCTGCGATGAGCACACCGACTTCCCGCGCCGCGCTGATGAATCCGCAGGCGGGCAGCACGTCGACGCAGATCATCTGGCGAGGCATCGAGGTATCCCTGCAGCTCGACGACCGGCCTGCACCGCTGCAGAAGATTTTCATGCTGGGAGCGATGTGAGCCCGCGCAGGACATCCCGGCAGCGCGGTGTGGCGGTCGTCACGGCCATGCTGCTGACCACGCTGGCGATCACCATGGTCGCCAGTCTGTTCTGGCAGCAGCAAGTGCAAGTGCGCTCCATCGAAAACCAGCGGTTGCAGCTGCAAAAACAATGGGTCTTGCGCGGCGCGCTCGACTGGGCGCGGCTGATCTTGCGCGAAGATGGCAAATACTCGGCGATCGACGATCTGAAAGAACCCTGGGCCGTGCCCTTGTCGGAGACACGGCTGGATCGCTATGTCGAGTCCGCCGCGTTGCGCGGAGAGGCAACGACCGCGGTGCTGTCCGGCGCGATACAGGATGCACAGGCCCGGCTCAATCTGACGGCACTGGCCAGTCATGGCAATGCGAACCCCGTAGAGATTGCCGCCTTCGAGAAGCTGCTCGGCTTTCGTCGACAAGATCCGGGGCTCGCACGGGCGGCGGCGCAGGCGATCGCGCAGAGCCAGCGACATGCGGATCCGGGCTCAGGCAGTCCGCGAATGATCGGCTTTGTTCAGGTGGATGATCTGCTGGCCGTGCCGGGTTTCACGTCCACGGTGCTCAATGCCCTCCGCAACGACATCATCTTTCTTCCCCGTCCGACGCCGGTGAATGCCAACACGGCGAGCGCGGAGGTGCTGGCCGCGCGCCTGCCGCCCTTGTCGCTGGCGGATGCGAATAATCTGGTCACGTACCGGCGTACGGTGAGCTTTCGCGATGTGTCCGAGATTTCCGCTCGCCTGCAAGGCCGGCCCGACATCGATCCCGCGTTGCTCTCGGTCGCCACCAGTTACTTCCTTGTTCATGGACGTATCGCGATACGCCAGGCCGGGCTGCAGGTACAAGGCCTGGTCGAGCGCAGCGGCCCTGCCACGCACCTGCTCTGGATGCGCCAGACATGAAGTCGGTGCGTGCTGCCATCTTGCACGAGAAGGCCCCGAAGGCTGCCGCACTCTATTTGCATCTGCCTGCGCGTGCGAATGTGCACGCCACGCCCGAGTCCATGCAGCAGCTCGCATTGCCATTTTCGCAGGTCGTTCGCGGGCGGTTGCAAGAGCAAGGTGTCGCGCGCATCGAGGCGTTGTCAGAGGCAATCCGGCAGTCGCAACGGGTCGTGCTGCTGTGCTCTGCCAGTGATGTGACGGTGATGCGCATCGCCGTGCCGCCATTGCCTGCGCACCGACTCCGACAGGCGTTGCCGGCGCTGGTCGAGGATCGCATCATCGGTGATCCGGCGGAGTGTGTGCTGGCTGCGGGGCCGGCCGATGACGGCTTGCGCACGGTAGCTGTCATTGACAGGAACTGGCTCGATCACTGGGTGGCGCGCGCGCGTCGTCTTGGCGCAAGGCGGCTCTCGGCATTGCCGCTGCAGCTCTGTCTGCCGTCCGCTGCCGGTCATGATGTCGCGTGGCTGTTCGACTTTCCTGATGCGCTGCAACCGTCACGCGAACTGGTGGTGCGAACTGCCGATGGCGAGGGTGCAGGTCTGCCGCTGGGATCCCTCGATAGCGAAGCGTCATCGCCTGCCAGCGCGCTGGATGCCGTCATCGCGATGATAGCCGGCAGGCCGTTGCTGTTGTTCGTGCCGCAGCAGACCTTGCCGGATTTTGACGAGGCCTTGTCGCTTCGACAGACGGCGTCCGCAGAGGCAGCGCCATCCCGGACAGAACTGCGAGCGACTTCCTGGGAAGCGCTGATCGACGGCGCTGCCCGCTCAGAGATCGACCTGATTGCGGGCATCGCTGCAGAAGACAAGCCCTCCGTGGACTGGCAACGCTGGCGTGTGCCGGTGGTGCTGGCCGTCGCGCTATTGCTGCTGAATGTGCTGGCGCTGAACGGGGACTGGTGGCGTTTGCATCGGGAGGGCGCGCGACTGGAATCCGAGATGCTGCGTGCGTACCGCACCGCTTTTCCTGACGACACCGCCAGCGATCAGACCGTCCTGGCAGATCCTGTATCGCGGATGAAGCAGCGGCGCATCGTGCAAAGCCGTGCGGCGGGTGAGCCCTCACCCGGTGATTTTTTATGGCTCAGCGCCGCGCTCGGCGAGGCCTGGCCGGCGATACAGCAGGCCACCGGGCTGGACGCGCGTTCCGTGGTGTCCGTCGACTATCGCGATGCAGGATTGCTGCTGCGTTTTAAGCCCGGCAATCAACTGCTGATCGATGCCTTTCGCAAACAGCTTGCCGAGCGGCAGCTTGAACTCTCGAGCGGCAGCGAGCCCGACAGCTGGCGAGTACAAAGCGCGCGATGACATCAGCCCGCCGATTACGTGAATTCTGGGAGTCGCGCCAGCCGCGCGAGCAGCGCGTGCTCCGTGTCGGTGCCGGGTCGCTGTTACTGCTGCTGATCTGGCTGTTGCTGATCGAGCCTGCCATCGAGGGCAGATCCTACTGGCAGCAGGCGCTGCCCAGGCTGCGCGGCCAGCTGGCGCAGATGCGCGCAATCGCTTCAGAGATCGCCGCTTTGCCGGCGCGTCCGGCATCGGCACCGGCGGTTGATTTTTCTCGTGCGTCGCTCGAGCGCACGCTCAAAGACAAAGGACTCCCAGTGCAGAGCCTGACCGTCAGCGACAGCGGGGTGACGGCACACTTCGTCAACGTCAATCTCACGGCGCTGATGGAGTGGCTACAACAAACGCAGTCATCGGAGCGGCTGATCGTCAACGAGGCGAGCATCACGGCGCGTGATCATCCGGGTCGGGTGGATGCGCGGCTGAACCTTCAGCGTGCGCAATGAGACGCTTCTTGTGGATTTCCCTGGCTACGCTGCTGGCGGTCGCAGCGACGGCCTTGTTTTCGCTGCCGGCGGCCTGGCTGGCACCGATGGTCGAGCGACAGACCGGCGGTCGGCTCACGCTGGGCGATCCCGAAGGCAGTGTATGGCGCGGGTCTGCGTTTGCCGGAGCCGCTTCTGACCCGGGCGCGCCCGTGGCGCCCGTGCTTCCCGGGCGATTCCACTGGACAGTCTCACCGCTGCTGTTGCTGGGGATGGTCGATGCGCGCATTGACAACCCCGAGGCGCTGGATAACACCCTGACTGTGTCGGGCAGCTGGAACGAGTGGCAGCTCGGCCCGGCGAGTGTGCGGATGCCTGCAGAGCGACTCGCTGCGCTCGGCGCACCGCTGAATACGCTGCAGCCCTCGGGCCGCATGCAGCTGTCATGGCCCGAACTCCGGCTGCGCAGGAACGTGCAGCAGATGGACATCGAGGGGCGGATGCAGCTGGAGCTGACCGATATCGCATCGGCCTTGTCTCCCGTCAAACCTTTGGGAGCCTATCGTCTGCAATTCGACTGGCAGGGAGCGCGCGCGCAGCTGACACTGGCCACCCTGTCCGGTCCGTTGCAGATGGAAGGCAAGGGCGCGATCGTGAATGGCCGTCTGCAGTTCAGCGGACTCGCCTGGGCGCAGCCGGGAGAGGAACAGAGACTGGCGGTCTTGCTGAATCTTCTCGGTCAGCAGCGTCAGATGGGGAACCGCAATGTCATCGCGCTCGAATTCCAGTGAATGCTCATGAACGATAGAACCGCTGTGTGCCCGATGATGAATGGCGGACGATGGCCCGTTCGTCTGCTTATGTCCGTCATCGCAGCTGTGTTGCTGTGGATGCTGGCCTCACGTGACACGCAGGCGCAAGATCCCTCGTCGAATCAGGCCACCCTGAATTTCGTCGGTGCCGACATCGAGTCTGTCGTGCGGGCGATAGGACACTTCACCAGTCATACCTTCGTCATTGATCCGCGCGTGAAGGGGACGATCAATCTCGTCTCGGAAAAGCCCGTCACCAAGGCGCAGGCGCTGGACATGCTGAGCTCGGTGCTCCGATTGCAGGGCTTTGCGATGGTGCGCACGCCCGCGTATGTCAAGATCGTGCCGGAGGCCGAAGCCAAGCTGCAGGCCGCGCCGGTGCAGACGGGTCAGGTGCGTGGCGATCAGGTGGCGACGCAGATCTTTCGTCTGAACCATGAGAGCGCTTCCGGCCTGGTGGCGGTGCTCCGGCCACTGATCTCGCCCAACAATACGATTGCCGCTGATCCGACCAACAATACGCTGGTCATCACCGACTATGCCGACAATCTCAAGCGGCTGTCGCGCATCATCGCGTCGCTGGATACGCCGGCCGTCGCCGACATGGATGTGGTGAAGCTGGAGCACGCGATCGCGATTGACCTCACCGTCACCGTCAATCGCCTGCTCGATCCGGGCGGCGCGCCCGGCGCTGCAGATCCGGGCCGGGTGATGCTGCTTGCGGATGCAAGAACGAATTCCGTCATCATTCGCGCGCCAACGATGGCCAAGGCGAAGCTGGCGCGCACACTGATTGCAAAGCTCGATCAGCCAACGACGCTGCCGGGCAATGTGCATGTCGTGTACCTGCGCAATGCTGAAGCGGCGAAGCTGGCGCAGGTATTGCGGGCGGTCGTTGCGGGCGAGTCGGGCGCACTCACCACCGGGCCGACGCAGTCCACCGCATCCCCGACGGCCACGCCGCCGGGCGGCGCGCTGCAGGCAGCGCCCTCCTCGCCCGCGCCCCAGCAAGGCCCGCTGCCGACGGGCGGTGTCGCCGGTTTCATTCAGGCGGACCCGACCACCAACACACTGATCATCACGGCCAATGAGCGGGTGTACCGCAACCTGCGCGCCATCATCGATCAGCTCGATGCGCGGCGGGCGCAAGTCTATGTGGAATCGCTGATCGTTGAAGTCAGCGCCGACAAGGCCGCGGAGCTGGGGATTCAATGGGCCGGTGTCTCGGGCGATGGCAGCAGCAATTATCGGGTGGGGGTGCTCACCGGATTTTCCAGCGAGGGCAATAATCTGGTGTCGCAGGCGGCCTCGGTGCTTGGCACCAACAAGACCCCTCTGCCGCCGGGCAATGGTTTAACCGCAGCTTTGTTCAGGCAGCACAATGGTTCACTCGGGCTGGGGCTGCTCGCGCGCGCGCTGGAAAAAAATGTGAAGGCCAACATTCTGTCGATGCCGAACCTGATCACGCTCGACAATGAAGAGGCGCGCATCATCGTTGGCCAGAACGTGCCTTTCATCACCGGGCAATTCACGACGGCGGCGTCGGCGGGCGCGGCAGGGGTGAATCCTTTTCAGACCATCGAGCGGCGTGACATCGGTCTGTCGCTGCGCGTGCGGCCGCAGATCTCCGAGGGCGGCACGGTGAAAATGGCGATCTATCAGGAGACGTCCAGCATTCAGCAGTCCACGACCTCGGGGCTGATCACCAGCAAGCGCTCGATCGACACCAATGTGTTGGTTGACGATGGCCAGATCATCGTGCTCGGCGGCCTGATCGAAGATACGGTGAATGACACCGTCGAGAAAGTGCCCGGGCTGGGCGACATTCCGATTCTGGGCTATCTGTTTCGCTATCAGTCCAAGCGGCGCGGCAAGACCAATTTGATGGTGTTTCTGCGGCCCATCGTCGTGCGCAATGATGTGCAGAGCGTGGCGCTGGCCAGTGATCGGTATGACTACATACGCGGCTCGCAGCTGGCGATACAGCCGGAGCCGAATGCGCTGATGCCGCGCACGGACACCCCCGTGCTGCCACCGCTGCACGATGGCCGGCCGGTCGGCGGCAAGCTGCTGCGGTCGCCTTCGCCCGCCATCACGCCGCCTTCGTCCGGTGCTTCCTCATCAAGCATGCAACCAACGCCGCCTGCCGAGGTCTTTCCGGTGGAACCGCCGGTGATCAACCAGCGGTAATCGTCGATGGCAGGGATGATGTGAATTCGTTCAATAACGAAAGTCTTTGATGAGTGCGATGCAGGATCCGCGGCTGCTGCCGTTCAGTTTTTCACGTGACTTTGGTGTGCTGGCGCAAGCTGGCAGCGATGCGGTCGATGTCTGGATGTCCGACGACACACATGCCTCGGCGATTGCCGAGGTCGGACGTCGTTTCGGGCGATTGCGATTGCACAAACTGGCGCGCGAACAGCTCGAGAGCGCCATCGCCAAGGCCTACGCCGGCAGCGGCGGCGATGCCGCGCAGGTGGTGGATGAAGTCGAGTCCGATCTTGATCTGGCCAGATTGATGCAGGAAATGCCCGCCGTCGAAGACTTGCTCGAAGCGGCGGATGATGCGCCGGTGATACGCATGATCAACGCATTGCTCACTCAGGCGTTGCGCGAGGGCGCGTCGGACATTCACATCGAACCTTTCGAGCAAGTTTCGGTCGTGCGCTTCCGGATTGATGGTCGGTTGCGCGATATCGTGAGGCCCAAAAAAGGCATCCATGCGGCATTGATTTCGCGTATCAAGATCATGTCGCAGCTGGATATTGCCGAGAAGCGGCTGCCGCAGGATGGCCGCATCACGCTGCGGGTCGGCGGCAAGCCGGTCGATGTGCGCGTGTCCACCTTGCCTACGGGGCATGGCGAACGCGCAGTGCTGCGCTTGCTCGACAAGGAAGGCGGACGGCTGGATCTGCAGACGCTGGGCATGAGCGAGCGAGACCGCCGGCAGTTCGACTGGCTGATCGCGCAGCCGCACGGCATCGTGCTGGTCACGGGGCCGACGGGGTCGGGCAAGACCACGACGCTGTATGCGGCGCTGGCGCAGCTGAACGCATCCACGACCAACATTCTCACGGTGGAAGACCCGATCGAATACGAGCTTCCCGGCGTCGGTCAGACGCAGGTGAATTCGCGCATCGACATGAGCTTTGCGAAAGCCCTGCGCGCGATCCTGCGACAAGACCCGGACGTGATCATGATCGGTGAGATACGCGACCTCGAAACGGCGCAGATTGCCGTGCAAGCTTCGCTGACCGGGCATCTGGTGCTGGCCACTCTGCACACCAATGATGCGTCGGCAGCGATCACCCGATTACTGGACATGGGCATTGAACCTTTTCTGCTGTCCTCATCCTTGCTGGGCGTGGTCGCGCAGCGATTGGTGCGCAAGTTGTGTACCCATTGTCGCCAGTTTGACGGCCAGCACTGGCATGAGGTCGGCTGCGATCATTGCGGGCGCACCGGTTATCACGGCCGCGTCGGCGTGTATGAATTGCTGGTGGCCACGCCCGCGATACGCGAGCAGATACACAACCAAGTTGCGGAGGCCGAGATACGCGCTAGCGCGCAACACAACGGCATGCGCACCCTGCGCGAGGATGGCGAGCGCTGGCTGGCCGATGGCACGACCACCGAGGCCGAGCTGCTGCGGGTGACCAAGGAGTAAGCATGCCTGCCTATCGTTATGAGGCTGTCGATGCGCTGGGCGCCAGCAGCAAGGGCGTGGTGAATGCAGAAAGCCCGCGCGCGGCACGCGCTGACTTGCGCGCGCGCGGCATGCTGCCGTTGGTCATCGACCTGATCACCGGGGATGCCGTCGCACAAGGCAGCCTGCTGGCGCGCCGTTTCGGCGACAAGCTGTCGACGACGGAACTGGCGCTGTTCACGCGTCAGCTGGCCTCGCTGCTGGAAGCCAAGCTGCCATTGGAGCAGGCATTCTCTGCGTTGCTGGAGCAGGCGGAGCGACCTTATGTGCGTGATCTGATTGCCTCCATTCGGGCCGAAGTGATGGGCGGTGCCTCGCTGTCGGATGCGCTGGCACGCCATCCGCGGGATTTTGCCGACATCTATCGCGCGCTGGTGGCGTCTGGCGAACACATCGGCCAGCTCTCCGGCGTGTTGTCGCGGCTGGCGGATTTTGTCGAACGACGCAATGCGCTGGTGCAAAAAGTGCGGCTGGCATTTACTTATCCGGCGATTGTCACTGCAGTCGCGTTTGCGATCGTGATTTTCCTTCTCACCTATGTGGTGCCGCAGATTGTGTCGGTGTTTGCGAACACCAAGCAGCAACTGCCTTTCCTGACGGTGGCGATGCTGGCCATCTCGGGTTTTGTGCGGCACTGGGGCTGGCTGGTCGGGGTGCTGATGGTGGTCGCTTTCATTGCGTGGCGGCGTGCGCTGCGCGATCCTGCGGTGAGGATGCGCTGGCATCGCTGGCTGCTGACTGCGCCGCTGGTTGGGCGATTTGAGCGCAGCCTGAATACCTCACGATTCGCCAGCACGCTGGCGATCACGATCAGCTCAGGGGTGCCGATCTTGCGTGCGCTGCAGACCAGTCGCGACACCTTGTCGAACCTGGCGATGCGCGAGCAGGTGGAGGATGCGACCGCCAGCGTGCGCGAAGGTATCAGCCTCGCGCGCGCCTTGTCCGCGCATCCGCATTTCCCGCCGATGCTGATCCACATGATTCGTGCGGGTGAAGTGACCGGCGAGCTGCCGGCCATGCTGAACCGTGCCTCGCAGATGCAAGAGCAGGATCTGGAACGGCGCGCGCTGACGATTGCCGGTCTGCTGGAGCCAGTGCTGATTCTCGCGATGGGGGTGGTCGTGCTGCTGATTGTGCTGGCGGTGCTGATGCCCATCATCGAGATCAATCAACTGGTCAGATAGGTGAACGCATTGTGAACAAATCGAATCGCCACCGATGAAGCGTCTGCCTGCCTTGTTGTCGCTGCTGCTGTTCGTTGCGCTGTGCGCATCGGTCGCGTACTGGCTGCTGCAATGGATGGCGCCTGCACCTCGTCCGGTAGCAGCGCCGCCGGTGACGCAGCAAGCGATGCCGCCTGTGTCTGCGGCCGTCAATCTGTTCGGTGGTAATCCGCAGAGCGGTGCCACGGCGATCCAGCTGCGCGGCATTATTCATTCCAGTCGCGGATCCGACAGCGTGGCGATTGTTGCGGTCGAAGGCAAGCCGGCGCGCGCGTTGCGGATTCGTTCGGAGGTCATGCCGGGGATTGAACTGAAAGAGATACGCGCGCGAACGGTGATCTTGTCAGAGCGCGGTGGCGACCGGGAAGTGGTGCTGCCGGAGTTCTCGACGCTGACCGTCGCACAACAGACCGGCACGGAGGCAGGCACGCCCGCGTCACCGGCGGCCGAGATGCAGCCTCCCGCGCAAGCTCCTTCAGCGGTGCCGGCGCAGTCATCGGCACCGGCACCCGCAGCGGCACCGGCACCCGCAGCGGCACCCGCACCGACAGTGGTTCAGGGAGCCGCGCAGGGAGCGACGAGCTCAGGTCCGGGCAACACGGCGGCGTCTGCCGGGGCGGGAGAAAATCCTGTGCAGGTCCCGCCGGCGGCGCGAACGCCACGCTGACGATGCCGCTGACCAGGCCTGTCAGACCTTACAGCACATAGCGGGAGAGGTCTTCATTGACGGCCAGCGCGGCCAGCTTGTCATCGACATACGCGGCATTGATCGTTACGCTGCGGCTGGTGTCGCTGCCGGCGGAAAATGACACTTCTTCGAGCAGTTTTTCCATCACGGTGTACAGGCGGCGGGCACCGATGTTCTCGGTCTTTTCATTGACCGAGAAGGCGATCTCGGCCAGCCGGCGTATGCCATCGTCGGTGAACTCGATATTCACGTTCTCGGTCGCGAGCAGTGCCTGATACTGGCGCGTCAGGCAGGCATCGGTCGAGGTCAGGATGCGCTCGAAATCGGCAATGGCCAGCGATTCGAGTTCGACGCGGATCGGGAAGCGTCCCTGCAATTCAGGGATCAGATCGGAGGGCTTGGCCAGATGAAAAGCGCCGGAGGCGATGAACAGGATGTGATCGGTCCTGACCATGCCGTACTTGGTGTTGACGGTCGTGCCTTCGACCAGCGGCAGCAGATCGCGCTGCACGCCGGCACGCGATACGTCCGCACCCTGCACATTGCCGCGCACGGCGATCTTGTCGATCTCGTCGAGGAAGACGATGCCATTCTGCTCGACATTGGCAATGGCGCGCTGCCGGAGGTCTTCTTCATTCACTAGTCGGGCGGCTTCTTCTTCGACGATAAGTTTCATTGCCTCGCCGATCTTCATTTTGCGCGATTTTTTTCTTCCCGCGCCGAGACCGGAAAACATGGACTTGATCTGCTCGGTCATCTCTTCCATGCCGGGCGGCGCCATGATTTCCATCTGCGGACGCGCATCGGCGACTTCGATCTCTATTTCGCGATCGTTGAGCGCGCCTTCGCGCAGGCGCTTGCGGAAGGTCTGGCGGGTGGCGTTCTCGCTCTTGTCCTTGTCCTCCGCAGGCGGCGCACCAGAGAAGCCGAAGTCGCGTGCCGGGGGCAGCAGCACATCAAGGATGCGTTCTTCGGCGGCATCTTCGGCGCTCGCGCGTACCTTGCGCATGTCGAGCTCCCGGGTCTGCTTGATGCCGATCTCGGTCAGGTCGCGGATGATGGTGTCAACGTCGCGGCCGACGTAACCCACTTCGGTGAATTTGGTCGCCTCGATCTTGATGAACGGCGCCTCGGCGAGCTTGGCGAGCCGGCGCGCGATCTCGGTCTTGCCCACGCCGGTGGGGCCGATCATCAGGATGTTCTTGGGCGTGATTTCATGCCGCAGCGGGTCAGGCACTTGCTGACGCCGCCAGCGATTGCGCAAGGCGATCGCGACGGCGCGCTTGGCCTTGCCCTGCCCGACCACGTGTTTATCCAGCTCGGTGACGATTTGTTCAGGAGTGAGGTTCATTGCAGCATTGTCGATGTTCGTGATGAGCGCGTCAGTCCAGCGTCTCGATGGTGAGCGAGAGGTTCGTGTAGATGCACAGCTCGCCGGCGATGGTCAGCGCTTTTTTGACAATCTCGGCAGGCGACAATTCGGTGTTTTCCTGCAAGGCTTTGGCCGCGGATTGCGCATAGCTGCCGCCAGAGCCGATGGCGCCGATCCCATCCTCGGGCTCGAGCACATCGCCATTGCCGGTAATGACCAGGGTGGCGTCGCGGTCGGCGACCAGCAGCATGGCTTCCAGACGACGCAGCATGCGGTCGGTGCGCCAATCCTTGGCCAGTTCCACGGAGGCGCGCAGCAGGTTGCCCTGATGCGCTTCGAGCTTGGACTCGAAACGTTCGAGCAGGGTGAAGGCATCGGCGGTGCCGCCGGCAAAGCCGGCGAGTACCTTGCCGTGGAAAAGCTTGCGCACTTTGCGCGCCGAGCCTTTCATGACGACATTGCCGAGCGTGACCTGGCCATCGCCGCCCAAAGCAACGATGTTGCCGCGGCGGACTGAGAGTATCGTGGTTCCGTGAAACTGTTCCATGCTGTGCAGGAGGAAAATGCCCTGCTCGGCGAAAAGCAGTTCAGGGCTTGCGGTGGATGATGTTCAGCTGCTTGCTGTCGCCGACCAGTTTCAGCAGTCGTGCGACAAGAAAACCAAGGTGTCGACATTCTACCGGCTTGCCGCCTGCAATACGATGCAAGCCGTTCAGCCAGGGGGCGGCTGCGCTCAGATCCACTCGCATTAAACGGTGGCAATCCAGCGCGACGACTTCTGCATTCTGCGCGTGATGCCCGATCTGCTGCAGCAAGCCGTCCACCGGCAGCATGATGCGCGGCGGCAGCAAAAACGCGCTGCTTTCGCTGGTCGAGCCGGCAGGGCCGATTGGCTCAGGATCGGCAAGCGGGCCGGTCGGGGGCGATATTTCATACGTGAGGCAGTACTCCACACAGAGCGACTCATGGTCGTCGTAACGGTCCATGAGTCGCATCAGCTCGATCAGCAGCCGCCAGCCTGCGTCATTGTCGTCACGCCGTCCGGACTGTATCAGCGGTTTCAGTGCTGTGGCCAGCCGGTCGCCACCGGCAATGCTGACCTTGCAGCCATGCTGTTGCCAGTACGTGAGCACCCGGAGCAGCAATGTGCAACCGTCAAGATCGACATCGGATATTGCACCGAATGCGAGACAGAATTGTGCATGGCGGGCACCCGCCTGCTGCAGTTGCTGTAGCGCGGGCTGACTGTTGGCGGTGAGTCTGCCCCGGAAGTTCACGGTCGGCAGTGCAGCGCCACTGACCGGTCGAGATTCCGGGGCTGGCATCCATTGCGGAGGCGAAGTCTCAAAGGTGTTCGCGTAGTCGAGGGCAAGCTTGTCGAACCATTCAGGCTGGTTTTGTTCAAGTGCCAGCTCGAAGAGCATCCACCAGGCTTGCTGGCGCTCGTGAACATCATCATCAAGCGTGCAAGCATGGAGCAGCAAGTCGCGAGCCGCCTCAATCTGCTGGTTGGTGAACAGCAGGGCGGCTTCATCCAGACAGTGCGACAGGGTGGGCATCTCTGCGCGGGTGGTGATCGCAGCATCCGAAGGAAGCCATTGCGCTGTGCCGAACTCGGCGGACAGCTCGGATTCGATTGCATCGATTTTGTCGGAGGTGCTTCGAGTGTGGTGATCGATACTTGTGCGTGGTTTGCGCACATGGCGCATCGCAGGTTTTCCAAACAGCCCTAGAATTTTCACGGAGTTTCGTTTCGGCGCGGTGATGGGAACAGCGGCAAAGGGACGACAAAGGGACGACAAAGGGACAGTTAACGTATTGCTCTACGCTACGGGTAGCAGAGAGACAGGGACGCCGGGGATTAGAACGGTCGGATAACGACAAGTCAATGCGGGCAATAGTTGAATTTCTGCCCGAAGGGGTCATGCGGGGCGACGACGTGGGGCAACGTCGCGCCGCGCTGACATTGATGCAAAGTCACAGATGAAGAAGTTGCCGGCAATCTGCATGGATGTTCGGCAACCTGGTTCAGAAACGTGTGCGCACACCGACGATAATATTGCGTCCGGGTTGAGGCACGTAATCTTTCAGCAGCGAGGTAGACAGACGTATGTCTTCATTCAGCAGATTGCGCGCCATCAGGAACCAGGTGAGGTCGGCATTCGCATATCGCTGTACATAAGACAGGCTTGCATCCACGCTGGTGTAGCCGTTGGTAGGTGTCTCTTGTGACAGGCTGCTGCTGGCGATGCGTTGGTGGGCATCGACATGCAGTACAGACAGCGTCGATCGCCAGCGCGAATCCTGATAGCCGGCGCTCAGCCCGGTGCGGGTGGCCGGTTGCAGCGGCAGATTGCCCAGATCGTCGAGTTTGCCACGGGAACTGTCGGCAAACAGGCGCCCGAACCAGCCGGGCTGGTTCAGGTTGTAACTGATTTCAGCTTCGACACCACGCAGTGTCGCATCGGCTTGACGGAAGCTGCGATCGCGCAGTTCGCCGTCGGGGTCCAGGTTGACATCACCGATGGCACCGTAGATGAAGTCCTGCACTTTATTTTGATAGACATTGGTCTTCCAGCGCAGTTTGTCGGTGGTCTTCTGGAGCGACAGCTCGAGATTGTTCGACGTCTCTTTCTTCAGCCGGCTGTCGCCGATATCGTAGGTTTCGGTCGGGTGATGCGCGCCCAGCGAATAAAGCTCTTCTGCGGTCGGTGCGCGCTGCGCGAACGCATAGGTGGCGCCCAGTCCGTAGCCCGGCGTGAAGGCCCACAGCGCGCCGGTCGACCAGGACGCCAGACTGAAAGAACGATCTGATGCCCCGGTCGGCTTGCGCGACACGGATTCAAGTCGTCCACCCACATTCACCCGCACATCGCCAAAATCGCGTTCCTCGACAGTGAACGCGGCGACGGATTGGGAGTGGGTGCGCGGTACGGTGGGATTGCCGCCTTCCAGATTCGCCGCTTCGGTATTCTTGAACTCGGTATGCAGGCCCAGCGTGCCGCGCCAGCCCGACAGGGGCTGATGGCTCAGTTCCCAGCGTGCCTCGGTGCTGCGGTTGGTGAAACGCACATGAGGATTTGTGCCGTCCTCCAGCTCGACATGCCGGTAGTCGGTATTGCCCAGCCTGAAACGCATCTTGTCGATGCCGTCGAACGGCGCGCGTATCAGGCTGTCGATATCGACGCGGGTCTGGTTGAGGTCGATCCTGGATTTTTCATCCGCGCCTCGAATGCCATACAGCTTGTCCAGCGTCGCGACCGATGCGCCGACATAGCCCCAGTCTTTGACCATCGACGCGCCGAAGCCGAGGCTGCGCTCGCGATTTCCCGAGAAGCTGAGCCGGCCCTGATCGCCATCCCCATACACACTGCTGTTGCCGGGTATCCGGTAGTCGCCTGCATTCAATGCGGTGCCATCGGCATGCAGGCCGATAGTGCCGGTCGATGCATCGGCAGAGAAGCTGGCGAACTTACCATGGTCGACAGAGCTGTACCGGAGTTCGGTCTCGCCGGTCGCCTTGGGTTCGAGCGCTGTCGGTATGCGGTCGTTCACGATGTTCACCAGACCGCCAATCGCTCCTGAGCCATACAGCAGTGCGGCCGGGCCGCGCAGAATTTCTATCTGACGTGCCGTACCCACCGGGCTGCCTACCGCGTGATCGTTCGAGATCGCGGACAGGTCGCCGCTGCTCATGCCGTTCTGCAGGATCTTCACACGCGGGCCTTCGAGACCGCGGATGATGGGACGCGATGAACCCGTGCTGAAGCCCGAGGCGTTCACGCCCAGCTCTTGCCCCAGCGTCTCACCGAGCGAGCTGCCCAGCCTGTCGCGCAGCGCATCGCCTGACAGCACGCGGGCAGGCGTCAGGATCATGGCGTTTTCTCCCGAACCCAGCGGGTCGGCGGTGACCGTGACGGGGGCGAGTGTCTTGGTAGTTTCTTCTCCCTGAGCGGGCAGTGTGATGCTGGCAAATGCGCAGGATATCGCCAGCGCAATGCGGGTGGGTCGGCAGATCATGAGGTCTCCACTGAAAAGTTGACGCGAATACGACGCTCCTCGCTTGCAACGAGGTCGTGACGGCTGGTCTGGCTATCAGTGGGACAGTGGCGGGGCTCGGGAAGAGAAGAGTGCGATGAAGGGCCGCTGCCACGGGGTGGACACGGCACAGGCAATTTTGGAAGGTGGGAGAGTCAGCAACAGCGCGAGTACAGGCGCGCTGTGTAGACCAGCGCCCAGAGTGGCCGCGTCGAGCGCGGCGCAGGCATTGCTGGCCTTCTGATGATCGAAAACGATGGAGGTCTTGTCGGCCGACAGAACCTGAACGCTGGCGCTCTCGGATTTCAGCCCCGCATGCGTGATGGCATGCGCATACCCCAGCCACTGCGCAAACAGCAGGCAGATCGCGACCCACAGCGCGATGACTGTGCTGCTACGGTGGCGCAACGAACGATGATCTGTCGACGAGTACATGCAGTGAAGTCGCTGGTGGGTGCCGGTTCTGTAGGTTCGGTGCCGGTTTCCTCGTGATACTACTTCAATCGTGCATTTCTGTCATGCAAATGACAGGAGGGGCGGCAGCTCGGGAGCCGCCCGGACGGTATGCCCACAGGATGCCAACCGCATCCGGCGGGCATATCGATCAGTCGCCGTACAGCTTCTGCTTGAGCTCCCGGCGCTGCTGTGCTTCCAGCGACAGCGTAGCGGTCGGGCGTGCGAGCAGGCGCGGTATGCCGATGGGTTCACCGGTCTCTTCGCACCAGCCGTAGTCGCCGGAGTCGATGGAGAGCAAGGACTGCTGCACTTTCTTCAGCAGCTTACGCTCGCGATCGCGGGTGCGCAGTTCCAGCGCGTGTTCTTCTTCGATGGTCGCGCGGTCGGCAGGATCCGGCACCAGCACGGTTTCGCGCAGGTGCTCGGTGGTTTCGCCGGCGTTGCGGAGCAGGTCTTTCTCGAGCTGCTGAAGCCGGGCCTTGAAGAACGCCAACTGCGCCGGGTTCATGTAGTCCTGCTCACCCATTGCAAGAATCTGCTCCTCGGTCAGCAGGGCGCCGTCGCTGACGGCGGGCTTCGGAGTTTTTGTATTGGTTGCCACGTCGCTTACTTTCGTTACTACGAATCGGTGAATTGTATCCAGCGCGCCCTGCGCCCCCCTTGTCGCTGCGCAGGCTTGACTGGTCGTCTCGTCGGGATTTTCAGGCCGGCGCCTCTGAACAAATGCCGCTGCATCGCGCAGCTTTGTGTGCATTTGGCCAGAGTCTCCTCCCCGTGGCCGGCCGCAAATCGGCGGCTATTTTAATCGCATTGTTGGCCCGGACGACAAGCTTTGCATATTTTTAATCTAAAACCCATAAGCATCCGCAAAAAACCTGTGCGTTACGGGTAGTGACGGCTCGCTTTTCGTGGCTATGCTGCTCTTTATACCAGACACTGTCGCAAACCTTCAATGAAGATTTCGCGCGGCAGCGCTTGTCCTATGAAAACGATCTTGCTGCCGCGCGCCTCGCCTTCCGCCCACGGAGCGCCCAGGTCGCTGCCCATGGTCTGGTGCACGCCCTGAAAAATCACTTTGCGCGACGCGCCCTGCATCCAGAGTATGCCTTTGTAGCGCAGCATTCGGGGACCGTACACCTGAATCAGATGCCCGATGAAATCCTCCAGCTTGGCCGGATCAAAAGGCTTTTCGCTCCGGAAAACAAAGGCAGCAATGCCGTCGGTGTGGTGGCTGTGATGGTGATCATGGTCATGATGCGCGTGATGGTGGTCATGATCGTGGGAATGATCGCAATGTTCGTCGCAATGATGATGCGCATCCTCGGTCTTCAGGAAGTCGGGATCGATCTCCAGCTTGTCGTTCAGGTTAAAGCCGCGGATATCGAAGATCTGGTCAATCGGTGCGCGCCCAAAATCGGCACGGGCCAGCGGCGCGCGAGGATTGATACGCCTGAGCCTCGTTTCCAGCACGGCCAGCGCATCCTCGCTGACCAGATCGGTTTTTGACAGCAGCATCCGGTCGGCAAAGCCCGCCTGACGCTGCGCTTCCTCGAAGTTGTCGAGCTGTTGCATTGCATTGCTGGCATCAATGATCGTGATGACGCCATCGAGCAGGTAACTGGTGGCGACCTCGTCATCCATGAAAAAAGTCTGCGCAACAGGCCCGGGATTGGCAAGACCGGTGGTCTCGATCACCACACGGTCAAACTGGATCTCGCCATCCCGCCGCTTTTGTGCAAGCTGCCCGAGCGCGGCAATAAGATCGCCGCGCACGGTGCAGCAGACGCAGCCATTGCTCATCTCGACGATCTGCTCGCGCGTGTCCTGAACCAGAATTTCGTTGTCGATATTCTCTTCGCCGAATTCGTTTTCGATCACCGCAATGCGATGGCCATGGTCTTCATGCAGCAGACGGTTGAGCAAAGTCGTTTTCCCGGCGCCGAGGAAGCCGGTGAGTATGGTGGTGGGTATCAGTGACATGGTGAACTCTTGGTTGTGCATGCAGCCTGTCGTTCGGCGATTGTTTGCGGAGAGTGTTGCGACCGGTTGCGCCAGACTACGGAGAAATTTCGGTGTTTCCTGGTGGGTGATGGCGGGCCGCCATCTTGAACGCTCGGAGGAGCGCGGGGCTAACCCCCCGATTTCTGCCTGCGTGCCCGCGGATGGGCGGCATCATACACCTGTGCGAGCCGCTGGAAGTCCAGCGAGGTATAGACCTGTGTCGAGGCTATCGACGCATGACCCAGCATTTCCTGTACGGCCCTCAAGTCGCCGGAGGACTGCAGCAGATGCGAGGCAAATGAATGTCGCAGCATGTGCGGATGCACGTCGGCCGGGATGCCCAGTGTGCGCGCATGCGCCTTGATGCGCAGCTGAACCGCCCTCGGCGTCATCCGTCGTCCCCGTGCGGTGATGAACAGCGCGCACGCATCCGCATCGGTTAGCGTCGAATTCGATGCTGCCAGCTGCTCTGCCCTGAGCGAGAGCCACTCGCGTATCGCCCTCAGTGCGGCCGCGCCGATGGGCACGGTGCGACGCTTGCTGCCTTTTCCGGTCACGGTGACCTCGCCCGCCTCCAGGTCGATCCACGCGGCCGATTCGTGCGCGCGCGTCTGCACATGATGAATGTCAAGGCTGGTCAGCTCCGACACGCGCAGACCGCTGGAATAGAGCAATTCGAACATCGCAAGATTGCAGCACTGCTGCGAGGATTCTTTGAAAGCGTCTCGGGATGACGCTTTTGATGACTCTCTGGAGGCCCCTTGTCGGGCATCTGGTGCACTTCCGGCGGCGGCCGTACTGCTGACCAGTTTGACCGCATCGTCCACGCCCAGGGCCTTGGGTAAGGCTTTGGCGCGCTTGGGGGGTTTTACGCCATCGACAGGATTCGCCGTCAATCCGTGCTGAAATGCCAACCAGCCGAAAAAACCGCGCCATGCAGACAGCTTGCGTGCGATCGAACTAGGTGACATTCCGCGACCATGCAATTGCGCGGCAAACCGGCGGATGTCGAACGAGGTCAGCCGGGTGAGCGACCGGCCCTTCTGATCTTGCGCCAGACTGGTGAGCTGAGATAAGTCACGCTGATAATTGTCCAGCGTATGCGCCGAAAGCTTGCGCTGCGTCTGCAGGTGCTGCAGATAAGCGTCGATCAATGCCGTGTCCTGAGCGTCCGGCAGCGCCATGCAGTTCAGCCTTTGAGCGCAGCGCTGGCGGTTTCGCCGATGCGCTTGAGGATGTCGGTAGCAAGATCCGGCGAGAATCGCTTTGCATCCGGCGAGCCCAGCACCAACAGCCCGAAACTGTCGCTGGCACCCGGTTTTTTCAGCGCTACCAGCGCGACCGATTGCATGGCTGAGGCATCTTCCAGCCATTGCGTGCCGGGCTTGCCGGAGGGGGCGCCGCAATAAGGGACGGTTTGCTGATTCGCCAAGGTCCTGGCCTCTTCCAGTTCAGGGCCCTGATGCCAGACATCCGAGGTGTCTGCATCCGCGCCCCACAGGCGCAGGCTCGCCGCCGGCACACCAAAGCATTCTCGCAACGACGCCAGCAAAGCGCCCGGCTCGCGCCCCTCGTCTGAGGACAGCAGGCGCAGTATCCACTGATGGAATTTTTCCATGATCGCTTCATTGTCCCGCGCTACATGCCCCTGATTGCCCAGCCGGAGTTCGAGCTGACGCACTTTGTCGCGCAGCACTTCGACCTGTCGCTCGTGCAGCGATACCGTACGCCCTCCGAGTGCCGTGGTGAGCTTCAGGCCGGCGATCAGATCGGGATGCTGGTCAAAAAATTGCGGATGGTCTTCGAGATAGAGTGCAACGGCGTTGGCATCAATGGCTTGGGTCATGTCCGGAGTAAAGGATCAGGTAGTGAGTTCAGGAAACAGACCGAATTGTAGCCGGGTCTCGCAGCCTGAGGGCATCAAAAAAAAAGGGCACCCGAAGGTGCCCGGAAAACTACAGAGGAGATTAAATTCGCAGAAAAACTCTGCAGGCTGGTTCGCAGCCTATCCAGATGCCGGCCCTGATGGCAGGTACCTGAACTCGTTGTGCGAAGCGTCTTCGCGTGTTCAGAACAGGTGGCGCAGGCCGAAGTTGAAGGCTTTTTCGCCAGTGCCGGCTTCGGAGTTGTTACCGACCGTGAAGTTTTTGCCGCTAGTGAAACCTGCAGCGCTATCATTGTCGATACGTCCCCAAGCAGCGTAGAGATTGGTGCGTTTGGAGAACGCATAGGTATAACCAACCGCGAACAGGCTGGCATCTCGCTCGGAAGCGTTTCGTACATCTTTTTTGATATACGAGGCAATAAAGTTATGTTTGCCGAATGGAACCTGCGCGCCAATCAGGTAATCGTTGCTTTTCACGGCATCGCCTGCGCTGTTGCGGTAATTTGCGTCGCTGGTGTCCGTGATGCCAGCAAAGATTTTTGCAATTTTTAAATCGTAGTTCGCTGCCAGAAACCAGTCCTTTCGCTTGTTGGCAGGGGCGGATGCGGTGGCGCCCGGGATGCTCCAGTCGCTGTAGGCCAAACTGAGTTTGAGATCATCAAGCTTGTAGTTCAGGGCAGCTGAGGACCAATGGCCTTTAGAGGTGTTGTCCACCGTTTCTCCAAAACCGTAGGCAATTTCGGTAGTCAGATGGCTGGCAAAGACGGGTGATGTGTACTTGATGGTGTTGTTGGAACGCACGTTAGCGGCAGGCACTAATAGATTCTGTGCGGCGCCGGCCATGCCCGCCGCAAAAGGATCAGCAACCATCATCGTGTTAAAGAGCGGCGTGTATTGACGCCCTAGCGTCAGCGTACCCAAATCACTCTGCAGGCCGACAAAACTCTGACGGGCAAATGCCGTATTGTTTTGCGTGAAGCCGCCCGTGTCAGCAAAGATCCCGGTTTCAAGCACGAACAATGCTTTCACACCATCGCCAAGATTTTCCGTTCCTTTGAAACCAAGTCGCGTGCCTGACTGCACGCCGCTGGTCAGTTTGTTGACCGGTGTGACTTTGGTGGTTGCGGTTGGAACTGCCCCGCTCTCGGCCACAAATCCCATATCAACCACACCATAAATCTCTACTGACGACTGCGCATGAGCAACGCCGGCAAATGCGCTGGTCAGCGCCAACGCAGTGAAAAGCTTTTTCATTTTTCGCATCCCCAAATTGAAGTTTTATTGAGAATCCGCACGGGTCGGATGGGTCAACAATAATTTCTAAAATGGAAACGACCGCAAGATCGGTGACTTGCAGACAAGTGCTTTGGACAAAATGAATCTGCGCTGGACTTGTTGTTGTTTTATTCACACTGTTCGCCGTTGACGCTGCCATCCCTCGGGGCGCAAAGTTAAGTTTTAAATTTGATAACACCGGCGAGCATCTCGGCAAAGTCGGCGCTTCGGGGATTCGGTTGGCTGCAGGTGACAGATGACACCTCGACGGGTGGCCAAAGCGCGACTCCGCTGTACCGGCCTTGGATGCATCCGCTACGCCGGCTTGATCCCATGGCGAATCGCGAGGAATTACTGATCATTCGTGCGGCGCGCGCGGGCACGGCCGCCGCGCAACTTGCACTTGGAAAGCGCTACTTGTTTGGCGGCTCAGGACTTCCCCGGAGCCATGCCACTGCGCTGCACTGGCTGGAAAAGGCCGCAGAGAATAACCAGCCGGATGCGTGGATGCTGATCGGCGCGCACGTACCCTTCGAGGTGGCCAGTAAAAGCGACCATCCTTTGCGGGTGGCTTTTTGGTATGAACGTGCATTCGATGGGGGCATTCCCAAGGCAGGACTGGTGCTCGCAATGCTCGTGCTCTCGTGCTGGAATCAGGCGGACCATTCATTGCGCAACAAGGCGATGCGCGCCTTGCAAGCGGCTGCTGAAGCGGGCCTGGCCGACGCCCAGTGGCTGTTGGCGCAGCAGCTCGGCATTCAGGGTGCAGTCGGCGCGGCGCCGAACAGCGCCCGGGAATCGTCGGCAGTTACCCAGGTCAACGCCGCCATCGAGTGGGCCACCCGCGCCGCCAAAGGCGGCGTCGCCGAAGCTCAGCGCGCACTGGCCGAATGCGCATGGGCAGCGAACGATCATCTGAAGTTCCTGTTCTGGGCGCTACCGCTGGCACAGGAGATTGATCGCCGTTGTGCTGCGAATCCCGATCACAAGACGGATTGCCCGGAGCATGACTATGATTTGCTCGGCCGCTGCGCGCAGGCTCTGCTCGCCACGTCGGATCCCAACAGCCGGCTGATCGAAAAATACCTGCGTACGGCCGCCGAGGGAGGACACAGCAGCGCACAATTGTCCTACGGTTTGTGGATAGCGCGGATGGACAAGAACGGTGCCCGAATCGCGGCCATCCCCGGTGTCGCCCATTACAAAAAGGCGATACGCTGGCTGTCACTGGCGGGCGAGCAAGGCGAGGCCAATGCCTGGTATGCGATGTCGCGCATCTTCCTGAAGCCGGAATTTTCGCGTCGAAGCGTGACCGAGGCGCGTCGTTATCTGGAGCTGGCCGCCAATGGCGGACATGTTCGCGCGCAGGTCGAACTCGGGACGGTCGCATGGCGCAACCGGCGTCTCGATCCACGTTCCGACATCAAGGCGGTGTACTGGCTGCTGAAAGCCGCAGGTCAAGGGGACATCGAGGCAAAACAACTGCTCAACCGAATCGTGCCTCCGGTACGCAAGGCCGAATGGGCGAACGCTGCAAAAGCGCTCTTCACTCGCGAGATGGCGAATCAGTACCCCTTTCTCGCGGCGAGGATCGAGCTGGGTTTCTGGTTCGGTCTGAGCCGCGCCGAAGCCCTGCTGATCGATCTGCAGACCGCAGACCACGGGCACTGCCTCGAAATCGACATCCGCCATGAGCATCCGCGCAGCCGAAGAAGACTGATACCCGTGATCACCGGGGAACAACGGCAGGCGATCGATCGCGCAGCTCGCGTGTTCGATACCGTGGACGGGTCGCCCGTTGGGATTGAGGGCAATTATCGGCAAAGGCTGTATCGTTTCCGGAGCCTGATGAGTGGTCGCAGGGAAGCCGAGCGACTGCAGGCATGATGACGGATCAGCCTGCCAGTCCGTCAGTCCTTCAGCCTTTCAGGGGATCGCGCCGCGACGCCGGATAACGCGGACTCGCAACCGTCAGATATCGATACTTCCTTCAAAGACGCTGACGGCGGGGCCGGTCAGCAGTACCGGTGACGTGGCGCCCGCCCATGCAATGGACAACGCTCCACCTCGCGTCGACACGGCCACAGGAGACTCGAGCAGCCCGCGCAGGATTCCCGACACCACGGCGGCACAGGCGCCCGTGCCGCAGGACAGCGTCTCCCCTGCTCCACGCTCGAACACCCGCAGCCGGACATGATGACGATCGACGATCTGCATGAAACCAGCATTCACGCGGCGCGGAAAGCGCGGATGGTTCTCGATCAGCGGGCCATCGATTGCCACCGGTGCCGCATCGACATCATCCACCAACTGCACCGCATGCGGATTACCCATCGACACCACCACGACCGGGGTGGTTTTGCCATTGACCTCCAGCGGCCACACGGAAGCCGAATGCTCTTGCGCGGCGGTCAGTCCAGACGCATCAAAAGGCACCCTCTCCGCCGACAGCGCAGGTGCTCCCATGTCGACCGTGATGCGACCATCATCCTCCAGCCTCGGTGCGATCACGCCTGACATCGTCTCGACGCGAATCTCTCTTTGATCCGTCAGTCCTTTGTCGACGACGAACTTGACGAAAGCGCGCGCACCATTGCCGCATTGCTCGACCTCGCCGCCATCCGAGTTAAATATCCGGTACCGGAAGTCGACACTGCTACTGCCCGGCTTTTCGACGACCAGAATCTGGTCGGCACCGATACCAAAACGACGGTCGGCGATGGCTCGCCACTGATCCGCGGTGAGATTGACGGGCTGGTTGATCGCATCGATCACCACAAAATCATTTCCGGCACCGTGCATTTTCGTGAATTTGAGTTTCATACTGAGCGCAATACCAAGGTTTTTGTGCAGCGATACCGTGAAAGCTGAAATACGCTGACAAGGCCGCGGAGGTAGTTCATCTTATTTCGGATAATCATACAGCCGGGGCATGCCTTCGGGCCGGGTTTTGAAGCGCTTGTGAGACCAGAAATACTCTGCCGGCGCTTCCTTGATGCGCTCTTCGATGAAGGCGTTCATTCGCCGCGTCGCTTCCTCGATGTCAGCGCCCGGGTAATTTTCCCAGGGCGGGTAAAAGCGCACTTCCCATCCCCGGTAGCCCGGCAAAAAGCGCGTGATCACCGGTATCACCTGGCCTTCCGTTGCCGCAGCAAGCCGGGCGGGAGCCGTCAATGTGGCCGCAGGTATGCCAAAGAAAGGAACGAACACCGATTCCTTTCTGCCGAAATCCATGTCGGGCAACATCAGGAAAGGACGTCCGCTTCGCATCGCGCGGATGATGGGCTTGATGCCTGCCTCGCGCGCCAGCAGGTTGCGCTCATCGGTGGTGAAGCGAAGTCTCCCCTTGCGCAGTGCTTCATCAAAAATCTCGTTGCGCTGACGCGTGTAGATCGAGCAGGCCGGACCAGCCATCGTGATCGCGACGCCCGCTACCTCCAGGCAGACGAAATGCGGACACAGAAAAATGGTCGGTTGTTCTTGCGCGGCTCGGGTGGGCACTGACGGAGTGACCTTGATCAGCCGTTTCAGTCGCCATACCGGCGCCCACCAGAGAATTCCACGTTCCAGCACGCTTCGCGCATACCCCTGGAAATGCGCGCGCGCGATCTCCGTGCGCTGCGATTCGCTCATTTTGGGAAAGCACAGCCTGAGATTGGTCAGCGCGATCTCCCGTCGCGTGCGAACGATAAGGAACAACAGGCTGCCGATCAGCTTGCCCAGCCTGCCCAGCAGGGGTAGCGGAAGCCAGTGCAACAGCCACATCAGGCCCAGCAGCAAGCGCATCGTCATGCCATTGCTCCGGGAACGGGCGGCCTGCCTTTGTAGCGGTTATAGCTCCAGAAATACTGCGAGGGACAACGAGCGATCAGTGATTCCATCGCCGCATTGATGACGCGCGCCTGCTCTGCCGGTGTGCCGGAGAGTTCGTGCGCGAAGGGGATGAAATGCACAGCAAATCCAGCGCCCCGCGGGAGCCTTTCTGCGTAGGAGAGCACGAGCGGTGCGCCGCTCATCTGGGCAAGTTTTGCAGGCAGTGTCATGGTGTACGCCAGTTTGCCAAAGAACTCGGCCCATACGCCCTCGCCCTCGCCGGGCACCTGATCCGGCAGCAGGCCGATACAGCCCTCGCCACGCAAGGTGCGCAACAACACGCGCACCCCGGACAGATTGGCGGGCGCCAGTTGCAGCCCCTCGCGCCCGCGCGCTTGTTCCAGCAGTGGTTGCAGCATCTCCATGCGCGGCGGGCGGTACAGCGCAGTGAGCGGAGTTCGGCTCGCGATGACTTGCGCGATGATTTCAAAGCAGCCCAGATGCGGCGTCAGGAAGATCACGCCTTTGCCCTGATCAAGCGCCCGCTCCACGACATCCCAGTCATGGACTTGCGCTGACTTCAGCACGCGCGCCGGATGGCCGCACCAGACAAAAGGCAATTCAAGCAAGCTCTTTCCGGCTTCTGCAATCGCCTGACGATGCTTGCTCAGGAAGCCGGCGCGTTCCAGATTGGCCCGCATTCTCCGCCGATAAGCGGGTGAACACGCATACACAATCCAGCCCGCAGCGGTGCCGAGCGCGTGCATCAGGGGCAAGGGCAACCACGAGAGAATTTTAAAGAGGTGGAGCAGCATCCGGGAAGGGACAGGGAGATTTTGCTGAATTCTGGCAAGACGCGTAAAATAGCACGAAGTTTTCACCGCCGAGTTAATCAGACAACTTGCGAGGCGGTCTACAAATTTCGCTAAAGCGTCGCAGGCTCACTGGGTTGACCGC
>JACCDP010065776.1_pt1 | contig 57775 bp, 53 predicted proteins | sample 7445841 | NCBI WGS metagenome assembly JACCDP01 (sample SAMN15323441, study PRJNA562643) | freshwater metagenome | isolation source: river surface water | place: USA:Blue River Watershed | collected 2017-08-17 | reverse complement strand
TTGTTGGTCTAAACCAAATTTTATGTTTTATGATATTAAAACTATTGATAAACAATATTATTTTAATGATTTGAACCCATTATATAATTACTTAAATATAAACACAATGTATATTTGTAATCCAAATGGTCATTTACCCAATAGAAATTTGGAAATTAATCACTTATTTTATTATAAACTTGTAGGTTTAAATAATAATGTTAGAATGGATTTTTTTAACTATACAAGGGATATTGCAAAAGAATTAACTATAAAAAAAGATATATTGAAAAAATTTAATATAAACGAAGATGAAAAATATAATATAGTTTACACAGCTTCTCAACCAAATATAAATTTTGATATTTTTAATAAATTTACACAAAATAATTTTAAATATATTGATATAAATTATTTGGTTGATTTTCCAGGATGGTTATTTAAATTAATCGAGGATGCTGAAACTATTAATTTAATAGAAGGCTGTACTGCTAATTTTATATATCATACTCAATATAAAAATATAATTAAACTTTCAAAACCGGTTAATTTACATGTTTGGTTAAATAATAGACAATGGCAACATTATAATATGTGTGAAGCTTATAAAATGATGACTACACCACAATTGGAAAACTGGAATTTTATTCACACAAATGATTAATTTGTTATTATAAACTACATTATTCATTTGCATATATGACAAATTGTATAGTCTAAATAACAATAAAATTGATTTAGAATTACGAGACCTGTAATATCAATAAACTAAGTTAAAATGGAAAGGACCTTCAAGTTATATGATTTCAATGTGTACTCAAACAATGAGACGTCAAGTAGTGGCAGCGAAGAAGAATATCAAACTCATCGCGATTCTTCCAACTACATGATTCAAATGTTTGGAATCAATGAACAAGGTAAGTCGGCTTGCATATTGGTGGAAGGTTTCAAACCATTCTTTTATGCCATGGTGGATGATTCGTGGGACATGGCAAAAAAGACGCGTTTTAATGAAAGCATCAAAGCAAAGCTGGGTAAATATTACGAGAAATCTATTACAGATTGCAAACTTATTAAAAGAAAAAAATTATACGGATTTGACGGCGGCAAGGAACACAAGTTTGTTCGCCTTGACTTTGAGAATGTCGCCTCGTTCAACAAGGCCAAAGGTTTGTGGTATGGTGCATATACAAAGACGCCCAACGGAAGAAGTGAGCGCAAGTTGTTGCCCGAAGGCCTCGTATTTGAAGGGACATCCACGCGTCTGTACGAGGCAAACATCCCGCCTCTGCTCAGATTCTTTCATATTCAAGAAATCAGTCCTTCTGGTTGGGTTTCTTTGCCAACCAAAAAGTCATTTGAGGTGACTGGTAGCGACAAGAAGACGAATTGCGATTTTGAATATGTTATTGACTGCAAAGAAATAGTTCCGTTGAACGACAAGGAGACGCGCGTCCCCTATAAGATTTGTAGTTTTGATATTGAGGCCAGCAGTAGTCATGGCGACTTCCCTGTGCCGGTCAAATCCTACAAGAAGCTGGCGACAAATATCGTAGAGTATTTTGAAAAAATGACTGCTGACATTACGCCAGATGCGTGCAGGGAGCTATTAACCAGGATCATACAAGTCGCCTTTGGATTTGATAAATCCATGGACGAGATTGACTTGGTTTATCCTAAGAAACGGCCAACAAAGCCCGAAGTAGATACCATGACAACAAAATGGCTCAACGCACAGGCGCGATTTATAAACAAGGTTGAACAGCAAAAAACCACATCGATTGAGTCATTATTTGCCAAAATGCACCAAGATGAGGAACAAGACGACGCGGAATCGTTCGGTTTCAAAAAATACACCAAGGCTTATGCCAAAAACACAGCTACCATCGTAGATATCTTGTGCGACAAAAAGTTTGAACGCGACGGCAAGTTGAACGAATTGACATATTCTTTGAATGCGAATTTTCCGCGTCTAGAAGGCGACAAGGTGACGTTCATCGGGTCTACTTTCATGAGATACGGCGAGAGCGACCCATATAAAAATCACTGCATAGTCTTGAATACGTGCAGCAAGCTTCCAGTTGAAAATAGCGAACTGGAGTCATATTCAACTGAGAAGGAGGTCTTGTTGGCTTGGCAGCGACTTATTCAACGCGAGAATCCCGATATTATTATTGGGTATAACATCTTTGGTTTTGATTACAACTTCATGTTTCATCGTGCAGAGGAAAACAATTGCACCGCGCAGTTTTTAAAATTGTCGAGGAACATTGACGAGGTTTGCGCAGAGAAGGACAGAGACTCGCAGCAATACAAGATAGAGGAGAGCAGTATTCAGATTGCGAGCGGACAACATGATTTACACTTCATTAAAATGAATGGTCGGTTTCAAATAGATTTGTACAACTTCTTCCGTCGCGAGGAGAATCTGACCTCTTACAAACTGGACTATGTCGCTGGTCATTTCATTGGCGATTTTGTAAAAAAAATGGACGTGGACCAGACAGCAGGAACAACCACAATTCACACGACCAATCTGACGGGATTGTTGGAAGGAAGCTATATTCATTTTGAAGAGATTGCGCATACGGTAGATTATTACAACGATGGTGCAAAATATCAAGTAAGTATAGTGAACAAGAAGGAGAAATGGTTTCAGCTTGCACGGACGGATGTCTCGCCTGACATGCAAAAAAAAGTGCGTTGGTGTATGGCAAAGGATGACGTCACGCCGAAAGACATCTTTCAAATGACCAATGGCACAGACGATGACCGAGCAATCATCGCAAAGTATTGTATTCAGGATTGCAACCTAGTGCACTATTTGATGAACAAGGTGGACGTCTTGACCGGCTTTGTAGAGATGGCAAAGATTTGCAGTGTCCCGATGAATTATCTGGTCATGCGTGGCCAAGGCATCAAGCTTACAAGTTATATTGCGAAAAAGTGCAGAGAAAAGCGGACTCTGATGCCCGTCATGGAAAAGGGGGAACTTGATGATGGATATGAAGGCGCCATCGTCTTGGAACCCAAGTGCGATTTATATTTAGATAATCCAGTCGCGTGTGTGGATTATGCGTCGCTATATCCGTCGTCCATGATGAGCGAGAATTTGTCGCACGATTCAAAGGTATGGACGCGCGAATATGATTTGGCGGGTAATATGATTGAAGAAACCGGCGAGAAAGACAAAGACGGCAAATTCTTGTACGACAACCTGCCAGGCTATGAGTATGTGCATGTTACGTATGATACATATGTATATATGCGCAAATCACCATCGGCAGCTGCGGAGAAAATCAAAAGCGGGCGAAAGATTTGTTGTTTTGCGCAATTTCCTGCTGGCACAAGAGCTATCATGCCCTCCATCTTGGAGGAATTATTAACTGCGCGCAAGACGACGCGAAAGCTGATTCCGCAACAGACGGACGATTTTATGAAAAATGTCTTGGATAAGCGTCAGCTAGGATACAAGTTAACCGCGAATTCCTTGTATGGACAATGTGGTGCAAAGACGAGCACCTTTTATGAGAAGGATGTTGCTGCCGCAACGACTGCAACAGGACGATTATTGTTAACTTATGCAAAGCGTATCATTGAAGAATGTTATGGCAATACGATAGTGAATACTGCAAATCATGGTCCCGTCTTGACAAAAGCGGAATACATATATGGTGATAGTGTTGCAAATTATACTCCAGTATATATTAAAGCAAATGGAGTATTTGATATTTGTACTATCGAAGACCTTGGAAATAAATATGGCCAGAATAATTGGATAACATGCAAGGAAGAAGGAAAACAAGAAAAAGAATTTTGCGAGTTACAAAATGTCGAAACATGGACTGAAAAGGGTTGGACTGCTTTACATAGAGTCATTCGTCATACTTTGGCACCTCATAAAAAAATGATTCGTATTCTGACACATACTGGGTTGGTTGATGTAACAGATGACCACTCATTAATTCAACCAGACGGAAAAGAAATATCGCCCAAAGATGTACGGGTTGGTACGGAATTATTGCATAATAATTTGCCATTGTTCGAGAATACAAATACAAATACAAGCGTTCAACAAATAACAACGACAGAAGCGCGAGTGATGGGGTTCTTCTTCGGTGATGGTAGCTGTGGAAGTTATGATTGTCCGTCTGGAAAAAAAAGTGGTTGGGCATTAAACAATGCATCCACAGAAGTAATCGATAAATATTTAGAGTTGTGCAAAATTGCATATCCTGATTTTGACTGGGTTGTAATGCCCACGCTTGAAAGTTCTGGAGTATATAAAATATCACCAAGGGGGCGTGAATATGGCTCTGTTGTAAATTTTGTAAACACTTATAGAAAAAAACTATATCATGACAAAGCTAAAAAGATTCCAGATGAAGTATTGTTAGGTTCTCAAGAAATCCGACAGGCATTTTGGGACGGGTTATATGATGCAGATGGAGTTAAAGATAAAAATGGCTGTACGCGAATTGACCAAAAGAATCAAATCAGCGCAGCGCAAATCTGTTGGTTGGCTCAGAGTCTTGGTTGGAAAACCGCAATAAATACTAGGAGTGATAAACCAAATATTTACAGAGTAAACATGACAAAAAATAAATTAAGAAAAAATCCTATTACGATTAAAAAAATGAGTGAAATCGCTTATAGTGGCTATGTATATGACCTTACTACAGACAATCATCACTTTGCTGCAGGCATAGGTAACATAGTCGTGCATAATACGGACTCTGTATTCTTCACATTTAATTTACAAACACCTGATGGAAAACCGATTCGCGGAAAAGAGGCGCTGGAGATTACTATTGAGGTTGCACAAGAGGCAGGACATCTAGCATCGAGCTTCTTGAAAGGACCACACGACCTAGAATATGAAAAAACGTTCATGCCGTTTTGTTTGTTGTCCAAGAAGCGATACGTTGGCATGTTGTATGAAACAGACGCAAATAAATGCAAACGAAAGGAGATGGGAATAGTTTTGAAACGCCGTGATAATGCGCCGATAGTAAAGGACATTTATGGCGGAATCATTGACATTCTCATGAAGCAACAAGATATTCAAAAGGCGATGGATTTCTTGCGCGGATGTCTACAAAATATCGTAGATGAAAAATATCCGATGGAGAAGTTGGTCATTACAAAATCGCTGAGGTCAGGATACAAGAATCCTATGCAAATTGCACACAAAGTATTGGCTGACCGAATTACGTCAAGAGACCCTGGCAACAAGCCGAGTTCAGGAGACCGCATCCCATTTGTGTATATTCATAATACGAGCAAAACGGCGCTTCAAGGCGACAAAATTGAAACGCCGACGTATATAGTAGAAAATAATCTCAAGATTGATTATTCGTTTTATATTACGAATCAAATCATGAAGCCAGTCCAACAAGTATTCGCGCTGGTCTTGGAGAAGATTTGGACGATGCAAAACAAGAAGGCCAAGCTTATGAAATTCAAAAATGAGGTTAAAGCGTTAGAAGCGAGCTGCGACCCAGACAAATTTGAAGACAAGCTGGAGCAATTAAAGAACAAAGAGGTAAAGGCCCTACTATTTGATGAATACTTGCGCGAGACGAATAATACCAAGGCGGGAACGCAAGCGCTAACCTCGTTCTTCAAAACAAAGGCCAAGTAATTTATGTAAAAACCCAGATAAAAAAATATTCAGATAGTTTAGGTCATGAACGTCTTGAATATTATACAATACATGTACGGGAATAAATTAAAACTAATGTTGTATGCTTTTTTCTTATTTGTAGTTATAAGTCTAATTAGTATTGTAATCTTTGTTTTTATAGCATGGATAAGCTACATATGTATAAAATATATGAAATTAAAATTGTCTGGGGAATTGAATAATATCATGGAATACAATCCTGCATGTAAAAGCGTATTGAATACATATGGAGATTGTCGTATAAAACGTATCTATCTAATGAGAGCGCCGATTGATACAAAAATAGATTTATTGTTTAATCTACTTTCTTTATATCATTGGAATAAATGCAAACCACCCGTTACGTATCACATCGGGTTATTATTTGAAGTAGAAGTATCTAAAAATGTATCAAAGCATATACTAGTTGAAAAAATCAACGGAATCTATGTTAAAACGGATTATACTATAACAGAAAATAGCGAATTAATCCCGATAAAATTTGATAAACATAAAATGCATACGATTAATAGTTTATTAGAATCAACACAAAAGCGTATGGGTTTATTTCATTTTTATAACTGGAGCATGAATAGTCATTGTCAGATATTTACATACAATATATTAAAATCTATTAAACCAAAAACAAAATACAAAGAATATTTTGACATGAAGTGGTTTTCACCAGGTTTTAGTAAAATGTTTCATGACTTTTGTATTCATTTATTCAATTATTGTCTTAAATTGTCGTCATATCATTACATAATACAGCATTAAATATGTAAAATCAATCTATATTTTTTATCGTTCAAGTATATTATGACTGATTCAAATAATAATATAATCGATACAAATGTTATATCTACCGAAAAAGAAGAGAAGAAGAAAAAGAAGAAGAAACATAGTAAGATTAAGCAAGAAACTATTGAAAATACGCAGGAAAATGCCTCTGGTAGTCTACCGAAATACTCATTGGACGATGCATCAGCTACAAATGTATGCAACGCAAACAAAAAACAGCTAACTACTTGCGACGCATTTGTAAAAAGTATTACAAAAAATTATAAATCATGGGTCTGCATGTTCGTAGCAATCTATTTTGTATCCAAGCCAAACTTAATTGAAGGATATTTTACATTTGGTATCATGTTATTCTTTTCGTATTATATTCATAAAGAAACGCATGCTGTTAGAAATTTTTTAACTATTGCACATCACTATCACCATGAACACAACAATTTTATATCCCATTTTGTGCAAATATTGCTAGAATTTCAAGCAGGATGCGGTCTTAATATGTTGCTTCACTATCTTTTCGACGGAAGATTTTTCAGTACTTGGGCTATGATGTTCTCTTATTTGTTTTATACATCGGTTCATAATATCAATTATTCCATATATCATGTAAATCATATACACGAATTACATCACAAATATCAAGATACAAATATGGGTCCTGACATTTGTGATATTATTGGTGGAACAAAAAATGAGAATATGCCCGCGAATGAGTATATTGAAAATACAGACCACTACATATTCAATATAATAGGTGCGGCATTTATCGTGTTAATTATACAAAACTTGTATTCAAATGATAATTATAAAGAAATAATGCATTCAATTGCAAATTATTCCTTGTTAACCGCTGCCATATTAATACTTATAATTACAACCTATATATACATGCATGATGAAACCAAAGTGGAATAATGAGTATTCGTCTCTCATAACGCCCAAATATTATATTTGATTACTCTAACAACTAAAATTACAAGAATCTTACATGCAATCATGGTCCATGCATTGATTAACAATTCTAGCTGAGATTCATACAAATGGTCAGATTTATATAAAATGCCTGCTCGTTTTAATTGTTTTCTTCTTTCGCTTGCAAGGCTTTTTCCCAAATATTTTTGTTCTAAAGCAGTTAACGGGCAATTATGAAGAACTACATTTGCAATGGCGTCCAATGAAATGATGATTAATAATATTATTAAGTGGACTGGATTATTGTCTATTAGCAGGATAAAGCAACCAAACACAATGATTATATAATGACAAAGTGTATAATAATGACCAATCATTTTTTTACGAAATCGTTTGTCTTTCAACCACTTTAATATTTTTGTGGTCATAGTTCGGACAATATTTGTATCATCCATCAGTTATATTTAAACACAACTAAAAATTATAATCCTAAACGCGATAGGACGCACATCGCTCGTCATTTCATTCAACAAACATTTAGCAAGACATAAAATGCGGTAAAACATAAGTATTTTAAAATAATTATGTTATAATGGCAGATAGCGTACAATACAAATCTTTGCCCGAAGTATTATATTGTAAAACATGTAATTATTATACGTGCAATAAAAAACAAATAGAAAAACATTTTCTTTCAAGCAAACATATTAAAAATATTTCTATTTCCGTGGAAGTGCCTCCTGCTCCCGCAGTAGAATCACCGCCTGCAATAGAGGATGCATTGCCGCCATCGGATACAGATATTCCTTTGCCACCACCAAATACTCCAACCCAATTGGTATGCGAATGTTGTGGCAAAACATACAAGCGTAAAGCAGCGCTACTTCGTCATCAGCGTAGTAAACAAGAAAAAGACCTAGATGACGGAGAGACAAAAGATACCAATAGTTCTCTCAACGACCAAGAAAATGACAACCAATCACTGGAATTAATTAGCGATGACGACGACTCTAACATGGAGTTTGAATATATAACTATTGACCCATTAGTTATAAATCACGATGTAATGTATTTCATGCATGCATTTATATATTCAGTTGATTTTGTAATGAGTATTTCTGTATTTATTAATAAAATATTTTCTTTTTTTTCGTTAAAATCAGACGATGATATTTGATTACCTATGTTGTGGGACCCTTATCTCCCACAACATAATATATATTCCTAACAGGCTTAAAGACCGCAATGGGTTCACATGCACAAATACTTCTTGTCTATCGCCGTGTTCTCCGCTACGCGTCGGATTATCTTGCCAAAATCTCTCTTCACTTCTACATCGTCCACTGGCCCGATGGCTTCCATATTGATTCTCAAATATTGTTCGTTTTTCCTGCTATTGTATTCCGTGCAACCTGGATTTGCCTTTTTCCAATCGTCAACCCTCAAAATATTCTTGTGTGTAAGTTGTTTGATAATTTTTCTGAGCCTATCCAAGTTTGCATTATCGCGCTCCCACTTGTTATCATCCTTGATATGAATAATTTCTCTCTTGACATCACTACAATGAATCGGTCTCTTGGTTATATCCAAGCTATTGAGACGATTCACAAAGACACGAGACATGCCTTCGGCAAAGCCCACTTCGCCCATTTTTTCCAACTCTGGCAGACTCAATTCAAGAGATTGAATAAAATCCTTCATATTCATGGCATCTTTGCAGGTCTCATTCAAGAAGAATTGTAGATTGAATGTCTTATTGTTATTATTATTGATGTTGCTTGTATTATTGATAGTATTATTATTGACTTGACCATTTTTTGCGAGTTCTATAATGGTCTTGTTTTGTTCAATAAGTAATTGCTTGAATTCTTGGTTTTGCTTGACCAGCTCAAGGATAAGACTTGTTTGCATATCATCTGATGATGATGTCTTGGGCGGTTGTTCAATTTGAATCTGGTTATAGTTGTTATGCATATCTATTGTCGGCGTATTGTTTGACGATGAGACTAAATATGGTGTATCATCTGGTGGCGGATTGTGAATTTGAGTGCATTCTTTTTTATGATGTGATAATGTTGACCTATGTTTATATTTTTTACCGCATTTACACATATATAATTGAACGAGAGATGGCGCATTTTCAATGCTTTCATTGTTAGGAATTGTTAGGGTGTTGTGTTTACGAGTTGCCAAATGTCTGTGCCAATCACTCGTTTTACTGCATATATAGTTGCATATATTACATGTTTTTAATATCGTTCCTTTTGGCGCAAAAATGTTAGGATTTTTGTTAGGATTCATATATAATATATCCTAACAAAAAAATCGCCTAAAGAATCCGCCTTTAAAAATAAAAAAATTAGCATCACAATTTTTTTTATTTTTTTTCGGGCGTGAGACGCTAATTTTTCATTATGCTCACAAAACATCGAATTCCCAAAAGTATTTTGGAAAATCCAAAAATGGACAAAAATAAATGTCCATTTTCGAAAATCCCATTGGACTTTTGAAGCAAAAAATCGATAATTTACAGGGGTGGGAACTTTTGTCCCACAAACATTTTTATTTTTCATTTTTATTTCTTGTATATTCGCGTAAACACAATGAAATAAGCGCCCATTTAAAAGGGCTATTGAACTTATTAGGTTTAATGATAGCTTGTGATTGCGTCTTTGTCGTATAATTATTATTCATTTGGCTATAATAGTTATACATTGTAATATTTTAGGCACGTTTCATATATAATATTTCGGATTCTTGTGTTTTTATAATGTTTTCAAGAAAGGGTTGTATATTATTTGGCTTATCTAGTAATTTTTTACTCATATGAATTGCCATGGAATGATGTGGTATCATGCCTAACTTGTATTGCGTTTCGGAGACCATAAATTGAGTTCTTATACACCATATATTAGCGACGACTAATACCAGTCCAAACATAAATACACGCATTTCTTGATAATAAATTCCCATAAAACAAAACATCCACCCAGTCATAAGTAGAATCATGTATGCATCATTCAGACTTAAACGCACATCGTCATATTTGTCAACCCACATATTCATAGTGGACAGCAATCCCGATAAAATCATTATAAAAAACATGACAACATAATGATTACTTTGTCCCGTCATGGTTGCATGCAAATGTTTCATTATATATAAAGTATATAATAAAATAACACAAATGTTAAATTATGTAGTTATCTCTATCGTCGGTCTTGTATAAATGTATCAAAGGTGAATGCATTTGCGGATGCATCATATGTTAAATTTTCAATATTATTATTGAATAAGTTGGCCAGAATTTGACTAGTTGCATTATCCTGAAACATATTGTGAAACGCGCGATTTGTAAGATTATCGATAATATCTGTAAGGTGATTGTTTATTGTAGATATGGACGCTCCATCGGAGTCAGAATCCGCCAAAGGAGGAGCAGGAGGAGTAGGTATGTTAGTATTCAGCTGTGCAGTATTCGTAGAAGATGTATCAGGCAGAGGAAGACCATTTACATGGTCGCGAATATCAAATCTACAAACAGGACATCTAACATTTGTTTCAAACCATGTAGCTAATTCAGTACGATTAAATACGTGTCTACAATGATTAATTTGCGTCACTTCACTATCTGGTTGAAAAACTTCCAAACAAATTGGACATCTATCATTTGTCGGCGTATCAATATTTTCATATAATAGATTTGTTGTTGCTCTGGTAATTTGTTCAGGCGTTGCAACGACATGCACGGGGTCGTTAAAATTCCCCATGGCGCGTGAAATAATGGCTCTTGGAAACGTTCTTGGTGCTCTAGCGGTTCTTTGAGTTGGTACGCGATGTGGTTGAGGTATTGCCGAACCCGCAGACCTGTGTGTTGGCGCTGGTATGTTATATGTTGGAACATGTGTATGTTGCTCAAGAGGTGTTGCTGCATTTATATTTACAGGAGTAGTTTGGTCAATGGTATAATAATGCCCATTAAAATAGAATAGATTGCTGGGTCTTTGATTTTGATTTTGATTTTGATTTTGATTTTGATTTTGATATTGATATTGATAATTGGGGTTATATTGTGGCGGAACATGCACTAACTGACTATATAGAAACTCAATGTGTTGTAAAATCGTATTATACATTTCCTTGTAAGTTTCAATCATAAAACGTTGGTCGGCATTGATAGTATAGACTCTATCTGTAGAATTAACACGACGATTATCTAAAAATGCGTTGCCTCTTCTGGCTACAAATCCCATGTTTTTCTGTATTTCTTCTAAAGAACGATATAGCAGACTGATGTTTCGGTATACAAATGAGGAGTTCATTATTATATATTAGTCAAATATGTTTAAATATATTGCGCAATATAGTATTATACTATGGAAATTTACAAACATAAAGGGCTAACTGGGTTGGCAAATCTCGGCAATACGTGTTTTGTAAACACATGCTTGCAAATTCTATCACATACTTATGAATTGAATGATTTATTAAATGATGAAAAATATAAAACGCGTTTAAATAACAAATACGAAACGGCCTTGTTAGTGGAGTGGGACAATTTAAGGATGATGATGTGGAAGGAAAATTGTATTATATCCCCAGGCAAGTTTATTAAAACGTTGCAGAAATTGGCGCAATTGAAGAACGTAAGCCTTTTCACTGGATTTGCGCAAAATGACCTGCCCGAATTCTTGTTGTTTGTAATCGATTGTTTTCACATTTCTTTGCAACGCGAAGTAAAGATGTCCATCGTAGGAAAGGCCATGAATCACACCGACACGTTGGCTGCGGAGTGTTTTGAAATGGTTAAAAACATGTACAATAAAGATTATTCAGAGATATGGAACATGTTTTATGGGATTCATGTCTCGCAAATAACGGCCATCAATAACAACGCCGAAATATTGAGCAGACGCCCAGAACCCTTTTTTATGGTGGACCTATCTATTCCACAACATATTAAAGAGCCGACACTATTGAATTGCATGGATTTATACGTGGAAGGTGAAACGCTGATGGGCGATAATGCGTGGTATAATGAAAACACAAAAAAAAAGGAAGACGTAAGGAAGGGAATAACATTTTGGAGCTTCCCAACGATTTTAGCGATTGATTTTAAGCGATTTAATTCAAGAGGTATTAAGAACCAATGTTTAATTACGTTTCCCTTGGATAATTTAGATTTATCCAAGTACGTGGTTGGGTATAAGCCGGCGAGTTATGTCTATGATTTATTTGCTGTTGCAAACCATACAGGGTCATCTCTAGGCGGTCATTATTATGCAATAGTAAAAAACGCAAACGGCAAATGGTATACATTTAACGATACGAATGTAACTGAACTGGCCGATTTAAACCACATAGTCTCGCCCAAGGCATATTGTTTGTTTTATCGCAAAAGAAAAAATGCATAATATATTCTTTTTTTAATTACATATATTAAGATGCAAGTAACTACAGATGCAACATTAGACCCAAGCGTTACCTATAATTATTATGATTCATTGAACTATGCAAACATTACGCCAAGTGTAGTCATTATTATTATTGCGGTTTTGGTGCTATTTATAGTGATATTCTCCTCTTTAGGAAGTTCTGGGGAAAGCTCACCCGAGGGAAATAACGAATATCAGCAGGGAACAGCATTCTTTGGTGTATTGACTGGAATCGTATTTTTGTTTATTATAATATTAGGCGGTGTAGACTATTTCTACGGAACCACGATATACGCTTCTGTAAAAAATTTGTTTACAAATACCCCCGAAATTGATATTACGTTGGACCAGCGAACTAATAAAGACCAACCAGTTTCTCCAGCTCCGTTGAATGTATCTAGTGAACAAGTATTCAACATACCTGGCAATTATTATGGATACGAAGATGCAAAGAGTTTATGCACCGCATATGGCGCGCGTTTAGCAAGTTATGATGAGGTAGAGAATGCATATAAAGACGGAGCCGAATGGTGTAATTATGGTTGGTCGCAAAATAAGCTCGCACTCTTCCCCACTCAAAAATCAACCTATGATAAATTGCAAACGATTCCTGGACACGAAAATGATTGTGGACGTCCTGGTGTAAATGGTGGATACATGGAAAATCCCAAAGTAAAATATGGAGCGAACTGCTTTGGTAAGAAGCCAGATATTACACCAGACGAGGTTATGTTAATGAGTAATACGAGTCCTTATCCTAAAACGGAAAAGGATATTGCGATGGAAAAGCGTGTAGCATATTGGAAGTCTAAATTGAACGACATATTGGTTTCTCCGTTCAACTATAACCAATGGAGCCGTGTTTAAACCTTTTTTCATTTCAAACGCCGATTTTTATATAAAGTTTGGATAAAATATAGTAAACTTTATATTACCTTCAAAAGTTGATAAATGCATTTAGGCGAATTTAGGTGTATATTCATTCGCAATCAGGCAACCCTTAAACATATTATAAGGTTTGAATAATATATTAACATGTAATCTGGTATGAATCACACTCAGTCTTGTGTTTTTGGTATCCATACCAGGCAGTATATCCTTGTTGCTTCCACACAATATATGCACAATTTGCATTATGTTGGCAATCGTATAAACTAGAACATGCAATATTACATTCATTATATTTTGATGAAACATCTCCCGAACACCAATAATGACTATTTATCTGCATAAGTCCGTAATCGGTAGAACCATCTGTATTTTTGTTTGTAGCCGCACAATTAAATGAACTTTCATATTTACTTATACACACCATTGTTGGTAGAGCGTATCCTGGAAACCCTGCTTTTTGTAAATAACTATATACCTGACATTCACTCAAATAAGACGAGCGTAACATATTAATAGGATAATTGATGTCAATATTATACTTGCAATTTGTTTGTGAGACACTTTCATACTTAAACTTATAATTATTTAAAAAATCAATAACTTCTGTATTATACAATTCAAAAAAAGAGCTAATATCCCGAACTAATACCCATAATGATATATCTGATGGGGTTGTAATAATACTATATTGATACTGATTGTTTTTAATTTCACCCAATTTAATAACCCAATAAGGCGCATCAACTGGAACACCTTCAAGATGAACGGTTAGTTTACCAGGTTCGGATACATTTTTATAATATCCATATCCAGTAATTTGTTCAATTTCATTATGTTTATCTATTTGTGTATTAATAACATTAATATTTCCATCATCTAAAAGCCCATAATCAGCAGTAATACACGTGCCATTACCTTGAAAAATAATATTAGTTGGTGCTTGATATACTAGCAACCAATGTCCTAAATAATTTTTAACATTTAGTTGTGAAACAGGTATAATAACGTCTTTGCAATTTACAAAAACAAAATACAATAGCAATATATAATGAAACATATAATGAAACATATTATGTATTATACATAGATAAAAACTGAATTATGATATCCAACACAAGATATCATAAATCTAATCCTTACTTGTTTATTTCTTGAGTTTTTTCGTTTTTCTAGCACCCGCAACTAGAACTATCTCCGCTTTTCGTGTGCCAGATTTTCGTTTGCGTTTTTCATTTTCAGACGCAAGATTGAGTAATTTATCAAACAAGTCTTCATTTATATCATCTTCTTCATATACGTTGTCTTGTTTACAAGGCTGATTTTTTTGTTGTATGTAGAAAATACCTGCAGGCACAGAGAGATTTTTAAACATGTCAGATACATGATGGTGAATGCTGTTGCCAGAGGAATGTGTCATTTCCATCTCCTCGTCTTCATCGTCATCATCGGCACTTCGCGCGCTACCACGTAAAAAAGGTGTCAATCCCATGATGGGAGATTTCCCTTCTCTCAAGAGCGCAGAATTCACACTAAATCCACAACTGGTTATTTCTCCGTTTGGTTTTTTGCAGAAGATAAATTCGTCTTCATTATAAACCGAGCCGTTTGAATCTGTATTATCTTCATCATTTATAATTACGATTGGTTTCTTCATATATATTATTAAAAGCGTTTAATTTCAGAAACTAATTTTATTTCGCGGTTTTCCTTCAAGTAATTAATAATTTGTTTTACTTGAGTTTCGTTTTTTATGATTTCGCCTAAAGATGTTTCCAAGTATTTATATGTTAATGGTGCGGGTACTCGTGTGTTAACAAACTTCAAATTGCCATCGCTAATTTGCACAGATTTATTAAGCAAGTTATTCTTTTGGACAATAGTCTGAATATTTTCATTAACTGAATTTCTCTTTTCGCGTATTTCTTTAACTTTTTCGTTTAAAATTTTTAATTGATTGTCTAATAATACCCATTGTTTAATATTTTCTTCAAAACTCATTTTTTGAGATATAAATATAAAATAATTTAGGACATGTTCTGTAATTATTTATATCGTGTAAATATATAATGGCACGTACACGCCGAAACATGAATCGCTCGCGTAAAGTAAAAACAAACAAAAAAGTTAATCCAACTATTGCGAATATAATGTCGCGATTAAAGTCAACTAATAAAAGCATCGCGGCTGCGATTGGAGGTCGTCGCACGCGAAAGCAACGGGGCAGTATACCTAAAAGTGTAGCCATGCGCGCAATCAAGGCAAATAGACGTCTAGCATCTGCGGCAGCATCGGCTGCCATTGGTGGAGGACGATGGTAAGCTGGTGATGGATGGTTGAGGAATTAAATTTATTTGTAATAGTATAAATACAAATAAATAAAATACAACTAAATAATTATTTAACGCCTAAATCTGCGGCTACGTCTAGATTTGTTCATACGACTCTTACGACGGCCATATCTGTTTTGTAAAGCAAGAAGACCAAAGGGGACAACAGCTTGGTTAATAACTTCACCCATTAAGAATCCTCCACGCTTTTTACTCATGCGTCCGCGTCTACGGCGACGTGCACCAGCGCTTTGGATTAGCGACAATTGTTGCGGGGTGGGTAGTTGAGATGGAGGAGCTATCTCAAAAGAGTTGCCTAAAGTTTTAGAACCAATATCAAAGACAGAGTTATATTGTTGGTTTTCATCTCCATAACGTCCTTGTACCCAACCCGCTCCTCCTCCACCATTGTTGGGGTAATTAACAGTTGCAGAAGTCTCCGCAAGAGGAGGATTACTTATAGTTGCTCCTCCTAGAAACCCTCTATGCTTACTTGAGCGGCGTCTAGATAGTCTATTATTACGTCGTCGGTTAGTTCTAGCCATTTATATATTAAACAAGGATAAAATTATTCTGTCTTTGTGAAAATTCCTTTATTACGCATAAACCATATAAATAACGCCAAGTTGGCTAAAACCATTACAAAAATCATAAATAGCAATAAAATAGTGACATATGTATAAGGTCTAATTTCAAATAAAATAAATTCAATGATGGGGTTTAATAATAATTTTAACTCAGTCTTAACGTCTTCGCGTTTCAAGACGTCCAAACATTGTTTTAACAATGAATCCTTCATGATAATATGTGCATACAAAAATAAATGACTATTTTTGCGTGTTAATAGTGGTTAATTTATCTATAGATTCAATAATGGATAATATAATAGAACCGAGTTATAATTTTGATTTTTCTAAATTAAGTTTAGCGCAACCAGTAGCAATTCAAGGTGGCGCGCATTTTACAAAACTATTGATGCAGGGCAAACAGCTTTATATTCAAACACCTAAATGCACAACGCGACAGGGCTTTATTAAAACGGGTAAAAAGATTCATTGCGATTTAATGTTCAATAACAATGATGAAGAATTTATCCATTGGATAGAAAGTTTAGAAACAAAATGTCAAGAGTTGCTTTTGCACAAGTCAAGCGAATGGTTTCAGAATCCTTTAGAGATGACGGATATTGAGGCGGCATTTAATTCTCCGTTGAAAGTGTACAAGTCGGGTAAGTTTTATTTAGTAAGAACAAATGTAAAGGTAAACTCACTAACGGGTCAACCGCTAATAAAAATATACAATGAAAACGAGGAACCGGTTCAGATGGAGGATATAAACACAGAGACAAATATTATATCTATTTTAGAAATACAAGGCATAAAATTTACGTCAAGAAATTTTCAAATAGACATTGAGGTGAAACAGGTAATGCTTTTGAATAAGGACATTATATTTGAGAATTGTTTGATTAAAAAAAACAAGGACGCAATTTCTAACACTAGTTTAATAACTCAGCCATTAGTATTGTATCCTGCGCAAGAAGGCAAAGACGCTCCTTTACAAGTATCCAATAAAATGGTCGCGAATGATAAAAATATGCATGTTGAAGAAAATCCAACACTAGCCAAAAATGGCGCAGATAATTTAGAAGAAATGAAAGAGATTAAAGTGGATGAAGAAGAAATGGTAGAGATGAAAGGAACTGATGAGATGCCAGAGAATAAACTGGATGAAGATGAATCTGATGAAGAGGATGAATCCGATAAAGAGGATGAAACACCTGAGATAAAATCAGAGATTGAAAAACCAAATATAAATTTAGAAATTACGGATACGCCCTCTCCCTCAGCGAATAAAAATGATGGTTTAAGTGAAGATGATTTAGTAGATTCTATTTTAGAAAGTATGGAGCCATCCAACGAATTAACCGAGTTTAATATAGATTTACATTTAGATAATACTTCAAAGGATACTATTGAATTAAAAAAACCAGAACGGGTTTATTATGAAATGTATCAAAGTGTACGTGAAAAGGCGAAGAAGGCCAAACAAGAAGCCATGCTCGCTTATTTAGAAGCAAAAAATATAAAAAAAACATATATGTTGGAAAATTTATCGGATTCTAGCGAAGATTCAATGGACGATATATCAGATACTGAAGATGAATAAAAGTTGCATCATTAAGGAGAATTTAAATATATTCTTAAAAATATTTTATCATTTGTTTTATATATAATGAGCGCTTTGCAAAAGATATTCAAAGAAAACAGCGTTGGTGTTGTTATCGCCATATTACTTATTGGCTACGGAGTTTATTACTATACTACTTATTTGTCTATGAAAGGTAGTTCGGGGTCAGAAAGAATGACTGCAAACACTAATCCTGCCTATGCAAATGGCAATGGTGCAAGCGTTCAACCTGCCATGCCCCAGGGTCAAAATGAGGTATATTCTTCTGCAAATGGTATTCAAACTAGCATGCCTGGTGCTCCTTCCACTTGCAATACTGCAAATATTCAAAACCCCAGTGAACTTTTACCCAAGGATAAGAACAGCCAATGGGCACAATTGAATCCTTCTGGAAAGGGTGAGCTTGCAAATGTAAACTTGTTAAGAGCAGGATACCACATTGGTATTGATACTATTGGTCAGTCGTTGCGTAATGCCAACCTCCAAATCCGTTCTGAGCCCCCGAACCCTCAATTATATGTGGGTCCTTGGAACCAAAGTACTATTGACCCTGACTTTATGCGTCCCCCTCTAGAGATTGGTGCTGGTGGTGTACAATAAATAAAATAGTTGCGTCAAACTAGATTGGCGTAATAAATAATATACTAACTCGTATAAGTATATTATTTTTAGTCATGTTATTGGACATATAAAAATTAATTTAGAAGCTTACTGAATATATATTCAGAAGATGGAACACAACTTGGAAACCCTTGTGGAAGCAATCAATAGTATTAAAAATAGGTCATGTTTAGTTTGTTGTAAAGAAATTGGCTCTTCTTATACATGGATACAATGTTCGCGATGTAGCATATTATTACACCATCATTGCGAAGAAATATATGGTAATAGAAAGACAATGCATTGTAAATGTCCACATTGTGAAAGAATAGGAACTTTATTTAACACTTCAAATATACGATGCGAATAATACCACATACAACAGAAAAATTTTTTGTAAATTATAATGACTAATAAGTATATGGACGCAGATTTTTTTGGATATATTATAATTGCGGTTATCTTATTGATATGCTTAAAGATATACTATGAATCAGACGCATTCAATTTAAAATGCATCATTTCATCTGTAGATGGCAATCGGTATTGTGTAAGAGAGAGAGAAAAGATGGAAATGGCTGCAGATTTATTGGCAAAAGTCACTAAAAAATCAAAGCTACTCGTCTATTATTTGCAAAATAAATATCCTGATGACCCGCGTGTAATTAGGCTGGTAGAAAACTTCAATCCACAAAAAATAAGCGAGACGCTGCCTACCAGCGAGCTGACCGCATATAGCGAGAACAAGGGGGAAAAGGTCGCATTTTGTTTGAACAAGACAAAAAAGGATAATAGTAAACTAATAGATTTAGATACCTTAACCTTTGTTAGCTTGCACGAATTGTCGCATATAATGACAACCTCCATCGGTCATAAACAGGATTTTTGGCAGAATTTCAAATTTTTACTTGAAAACGCCAAGGCTGCGAAATTATATGACCCAGTAGATTATAAAAAAAATCCACAAGAATATTGTGGTATGACGATTAATGATAACCCATACTATGATATGTAGATTAGCGAGAAATAACAAAAAATAACAACAAAATGAATTATTTTATATTTTCTATATACAATAATAAAACTATTATCTATTAAGAATACATATGAACATCTATAAAGTTAACCATTTAACCGATGGCAACACTATAAACAAAATACACGTATTCTTCGGGGACCATACAAGTAATTTAACAGAATTATTTGAAAATGACCCGAAGAATTCTCTCTTTGCGGATATATTTAACCAAGAAGAGCTGGATGCTATTTTGAATCCAAAGAAAAAGATTCCCGTCATTTTTTCACACCAGTCAATTCATACCGACGATACTATCGGTGTCATAAAATCCAAAATAATGCACGAATTCCAAAATACGTTTGCGTTGGAAGAGATATACTTATTTTGTATGAAAGAAGAAACTTTGTCGGCATATACCATCTATCAAAATCTGACTCAAAACAAGCGAATAAAGCTTAACCGAATCAGGTTAGACAATTTTATACTGAACATAGTGCGCGATGGTAAAGGAAACCCAGTAAAATTTAACATACCCGATAAAGAAGTATATACGTATGATGATATATTAGCACTTAATTTAAATGGGAATACATTTATGATGAACAAGGTTTTAGGGCAAAAATTTTTCATAGTAGAAAATGAGTATCCATTTATATGTAATCCATTTCAAGTCGTTGAATACGATGCGATGATTGAACGCAACATTCGTAAAACTATGACAACATTAAATAGTCATTTATTATTGAATACGGGTAAAATAATAGCAAATAATATTTACCTTTGCACAGCAAATAACGTATTAGAATATAAAAACGACCCATTAACTATTCAGTTGTATTATCCATTTTTATATGATAAAAAGATAGACTCACTTGAATCACTGCAAGAGAATAACGCAGAGTTAATTGAAAAGGGCAAAAAAATGTATACAGAAGCGCAGTTTAAAGGCGTTGACTTGTTTTACAATGTATATAAACTTCGCACAAATGAGTTGGGTTATAAAAAACGCGGAATCAAGTCAATAAAATTTGTCATTCATCCTGAGTACAAAGTAAGAATTCCGATAGATATCATCTTCAAAATAATGCATGCGACTCAAATGGCGCCATTTATTAAATATAATACTGGAGGAACCAAACAAGATAAAATGCTGCGAATGTATGCAGATAAAATAGCATTAAACGGCAGAAAAATTCCCTATTTATCAAAGGCAATGATATTCAAATTAATTAAACTTGTGGGGCGGAACAAGTCTGTCTCTATCTATATCAATGATATAAACGGGACATGTGAATTTGAAGAGAACGGAGACATTACTTTTTATTCTGAATTTGAACAAATTGTCGATGAAGTTGAAATAGAGCAATTGTTGCGCGATAAATTAAATCCAGTGCTAGAAATAATTAAATCGTATTTTGAGCAAAATGGATATTCTATGAGTTTATTTGATACATTAAAAAACAAAAACATTGAAATAAAACATATGCAATATCAATCGGTTGTCAGAATAAATCATGCATTTGATATTAAAAAATTGAGAGGGTGTGTATCAAATATATTTATTATAGAATCAGACGATATTGCAAAGGGTATGATTATGCGATTTAAACGCGTCGCCAATTTTAATAAAATGTCCAGCATGGAAGCATTTGTTATTGAGCAACAAAAGGACGGATTGCGTGATGTAGAGATAATAGAGGCGTTAGTAGAAAACTATAAAGATTTGTCAGAGAAGGACGCTGTTATCTTGCTTGGTAAAATGGCAAGCGAATTGCAAATTGAGCGTGGCGCAAAGAAGAGTGTCGCTGAAATAAAGGTCAATCCAGGTTTTAAGGTAGTTGTATCATTCAATCAGATATCAAGCGATATTACTATTCAGGTTGAAAATATTAATGATATTGCGTATCTAGATACGATTCCAATTTATTTGGATACTTTGGTCAGATTAACACAAGATGAAACGAGCACCCTTGTTCCTATAAAGGAGATTCAATCTACTTGCTCGGGTAAAGATGTTGTAGATGTTGTTTATAATGATATAATTCCTATACATGAAATGTCTTATGCAGACCAAGAAGATGTAGGAGAGGGGATAGTATTAGCAGACGAGGATATTATATTTGATGCGGAAGAGGAAGAAGCAAAAGTAGGCAATGCATTAAGCTTATTTTTTAATGATGCTGACGACGGAGAGGAGGAATCAGAAGAGGAGTCGGAAGAAGAAGAGGGAGCTCGCGGAGGTGCAACTTCAGGAGAGAATGAAGAATCGGACGAGGCGGAAGAATCCAGTATCCTTTCGGCACAACCACCTCCTCAATTGTCAGCAAGACAACCAGAAACATCAATTTCTGCGGTAGCGCCCTCTATTATAAAAAATGTAGATGGAATGAAATTAAACAACCCATATCACTTTCAAACTAGGATTGAAGAGAGAGACCCAGTGTTAATTTTGGCAGAAAAACAAGGCAAATACAATTCCTATTCACGCACATGTCCTCAAAACATACGACGTCAACCAGTTATATTAACCGAGGCGGAATTGAATAAAATTAGGCGCGACCATCCAGGCTATTTAAATGAAGATAGCGATATTATTAAATACGGGTCTCAACCCGATAAGCAGTTTTATTATATTTGTCCGCGTTATTGGGATTTAAGAACAGAATCTATTATTACTCCAGAGCAGATTGAGAGAGAAGAATTGCAAGATAAAATTATTCCAATGGATGAAAAAGTAGTTCCAAAAGGTAAATATATTTATGAGTTCAACAATCCGAAAGATTACAAGGACAATCATAAGCAGTATCCAGGATTTTTAACAGATAGACATCCCAACGGCCTTTGTTTACCTTGTTGTTTTGCAAAATGGAATGTTCCATCCTTGATTGAGAGAAAACAAAAATGCGCTGGAAAAGAACCCGCGAAACCAAACGTGAATGATATGGATGAATATATAATGGGTCCAGGAAAGTTCCCATTAGCAACAAATCGGTGGGGATATTTACCACCCGCAGTTCAACAATTGTTGCGCGAAAAAAGCACGACGTGCAAAGTAGGTAATACATGTTTATTGCGTCATGGGGTTGAAAAAAGTAAAAATCAGTCATTTATTGCTTGTATATCTGACGCACTTTATTATACCCGACAAGATTTCGTATCTATTCGTAAGATGAAAGATACCATTATTTCAACATTGAATATAGATAACTTTATAACCTATCAAAATGGAAATTTAATAACCGATTTCTATGACCCAAACAAAATACCCAACACAGATAATCCCAAGTATACAAGCTCGGTGCTTTATTCCAAATTATCAGAAGACGAAATGCCGTTTTTTATCAAGGTTTGCAACGCCTTTGAAAATTTCATTGCTTATTTGAACAATGCCGACGTAGTTATAGATTATACATACTTGTGGGATATCATATCTACACCAAACCCTGCACTTTTTAAAGAGGGTGTTAATTTGGTCATATTGGAAGTTGCAAATAATGATATTACAGATAATGTAAATTTAATTTGTCCGACAAACCATTATAATAGTGTCATATATGACCCAGTGAAACCAACGCTAATTTTATTTCATCAAGACGATTATTTTGAGCCAATATACACTTATAAAACAGAGAAAGACCCGAAAAATAGAGAAGATGTGCTTTATGTTGGTAAATTATTCCGAGAGCAAGACATTCGCTTGTCCGAACAAATAAAATATCTTTTTAATTACGTTATTAAACCCTATTATAAAAACATGTGCGCACCATTCGCTAGCATGCCAAAGGTCTACAAGGCGAAACATGCGATGATATTGCAAGACCTAGTGAATATTTTGAACGAGAATAATTATTATACGATTCGTAGTCAAGTTGTAAATTATCAAGGGAAAGTCATTGGAATAATAGCAGAGTCGTCTTTGCCAACCATTACCAGCGGATTTATACCCTGTTATCCTTCGGCGCTATTAGCTGGAATTAATTATATGTTTATGATGGAACCGAGCATCTGGCAACCTTATTACGAGACCATTTCATTTTTGAAAAATGTATACAAAACTACATACGGCAAAGTTCCATGCAATCCTATTTTCAAAATAATAGAAGACGAAGTTGTTGTAGGTGTCTTAACAGAAACAAATCAATTCGTGCAGCTTTCGGTACCAATACCCGTATCAGAAATTAAAGATGACACTCTGCGCGAGATTCGCGACAATAATTATGTTGTAAACAAAGATGCGACGCCTCTTATATCCAGCGATTCTATTATAACCATGTCAAACAAGATAGACGAAGAAAGAGAGAATTACGTGAAAAAAATCAAACTAGAAACCAGTCTCTATCAATTGTTTCGGACAACCATTCGCATGTTGTTAAATGATTATGCAAATTTGAAACTCCGAGAAGAAATAGAAGAGATTACCAAATCCCCGTTTGCAATATATAGTGAAAAATTAAAGAGAACCACTGAACTCCTTCGTAGATTAGTAGAGGATATGGTTATATTTGTCAAGGACTATGATTACAAACTCATAAATGAATTAACTACTTGTGCGATGAATAAAACGGCAGATAAATGCAATGCAAATGCACCCTTGTGCGCTTTCACAATCAATGGTAAATGCCAGCTAATCATTCCCAAAGAGAATTTGTTAACTAGGTCCGATAATGAAAAAATTTACTTTTTGAAAATGGCAGATGAGCTAATTCGGTATAACCGAATCAAATCATTCATGTTTGAGAAACAAACCTACTTGTCTTTTGGAAAAGTTGACTATAATTTGTATGATGATGAATTTATCATATTACAATCGTTGATTACCCAAGAATACTTTGAAGAATTGGTTCCCACGAAGCAAAACCGGTTTATAAAATATAATAGCTACGACGAGGCGGAACCAATAATTAGTCAAACCTATGTTGATGAGGTTAAATTACCAAAGAATAAATAATCATTTGCGTTTCTATAACAAAAGCGCATCCAACCCTTGTTCAAAATTAATAGAAATTGTCCAACCCAAATCCTTTAGTTTTTGATTACTAATATAATATCGTTGGTCGTTGAAAGGTCTATCTTCAATATAAGAAATCCATTTATCATAGTCTTCAGTGTGTTTTATTTTGCGAATTAATATTTTAGCTACCTCTGCAACACTATACTCCATTCCCTCGTCGCACCCAATATTATATATTTCGCCAATGACTCCTTTCTCCAATATAACTTGAAACGCGTGTGCAGTATCAATCGCGTGCAGAAATGCTCTAACTGAACAGCCTGTACCCTGTATGGTAACTGGCTTATCATTTTGTAATAATTGAATAAAACGTGGAATTAATTTTTCAGGATACTGATTTGGCCCATATACATTGTTTCCGCGTGTAATAATGATGGGCATTTTATAAGAATGATTATACGATTGTGCAATTAATTCTGCGCCAGCTTTTGTTGCAGCATAAGGATTGGTCGGACATAAAATAGAATGCTCTGTCTTGTGTTTTTCGTCTACGCTATTCATAGATTCGCCATATACTTCATCTGTTGAAACATGAATGAATTTTGTAATCTTACCATATTTTCTACAACACTCCAACAATACGTGGGTTCCTAAAATATTATCCTTTGTAAATTGCAATGAATCATCAAATGAATTTTGAACATGCGATTGTGCCGCAAAATGAACGACTTGTTCAATTTCATAGGACTTTAATACATGATTAATTAAATCTTCCGAGCATAAATTGCCCTTCACCAAGGTATAATTTTGATTATTTCGTATATGATGACTAACGTTTTTTTCATCTGCGCAATAATACATGGCATCAAAGTTAATAATCTTATATTTTTCACTTGCAAAAATATAATTTATAAAATTAGACCCAATAAATCCACACCCACCCGTTACAAGCAGATTAATTCTATGCCCACACTCCCCCATTTTCGTATAATATATTGAAATAATAATATCAATATATTAACGAATGTATCACAAAATGTGAATAAGGGACGTATATATTTATTATATAATATGTGTTTTAACCTATCATTTTGATAAATAATTTAAATTTGGATATTTTGGAAAAATATAATCACAATGGGATAATCTATAATGTGCAGTATATCCTAATTGTTGTAATAATTTAAATGTTTCATTTCTAGTACTACAACCATTATGAATTTCTATCATAAGCGTTGGATGATCTCTAGTTAGTAATTGTTTTAAGCCCAATAATGCTTGATATTCATGCCCCTCTACGTCAATTTTTATATAACCAACATTTGTTATATTTAATTCGTCAATTATTCTACATTCTATTTTTAAACCAGTTGTTTCATTTAGATTTTCAACGATACAAAATGCACCTTGATTATCCTTTTTATCATAACAAGCATTCATATAAAAATTTTTGTTTACATTCGACCCACCAAAATTATATGTAATTATATTTTTACAATTGTTCAATTTAACATTTTTGTTTAAGATATCAAATACATTTTTTTGTGGTTCAAATGAATATACGTTGCCACTTGTATAATTAGAGTAAATAATTGAATGAGTTCCAATATTAGCACCTAGATCTATAACATTCTTATTTGGATGAATGAAATGTCTTATAAATGTTACTATAAATTTTTCAAATAGTTGTCCGCTTCTCAAGCAGTCCGCAATACATGTATCATTTTTGTGTACAATAAAATTAAACTCACCAACTGACAATTGTTCTAACATTCGTCTATCATAATATACTATGTTTTTACCATTTTTATTACTTATTGGAAAGTTATAATAACTATTATGTATTTTTGCTAAATCATTTTGGTTAAAAATACAAATACTCATTTTTGTATAATATATTGAAATAATAATATCATTATATTAACGCGCACATAAATTATCCAACTAAAATATACAAAAATAATCGTTTTATTAAAAATTGAAATGAAACTTCTTTAATTTTAATGTAAAGTATTATTATATCATCGTAATTATGAATATGGAATTATTTAACGAGTTGTCCAAGTTCATATTAGAAACGTCAATTAAGTACAAGATTGATGAAACACACAACATATCACATAGTATGAATGTATTGCATTTGGCTCATGCTATTTATGAGATGGAGTTGCAGACAAATCCATCTATCCAAGCGCATAAAAATATCATTTATTTGGCGGCAGCATTACACGATATGTGCGACAAAAAATATATGAACGAAGCCGAAGGTCTTGCCGAAATTAACGCATTTTTAAATTTTAAAATTACCGACGCAGAAAATGCTGCGATTGCTTCTATTATTACTACGATGTCGTATTCAAAGGTAAAAAAAGACGGATTTCCAAATTTGGGTATGTATCAACGTGCGTATCATGTTGTTAGAGAAGCCGATTTGCTAACGGCATATGATTTTGATAGATGCATGATATATCACATGAAAGTGAATCATGGCGACTTCAAAGATTCGTTTTATAAAGCTGAAGAATTATTTGAACATCGTGTGTTTAGACACGCAGAAGACAATTTATTTAGAACTGAGTATGCTTTAAGACAATATCCAAGCCTTCACACTCAAGCAAGGGACAGAATAAAAACATGGAAAAAAATACTAGATATTTAACATAACCCGCAAAACAACTAAACATCCGTTCAATAATGCATACCAAGGTCTTCTTCATCATTATCATTATCATCATCATCTGCATCGTCATCATCATAAGTATCATCTGTATTGTATGCGTCAACTGATAAATGCGACTTTCCAAAATTAGATTCGTCTTCGTTGCGTAAGCTATATATGATATGTCTTTCATTAAAAAGTGATTGAAGCGGTTGGCTTATCCAACCAATAGTCATATTACTTACTGCTTTCATCTTATGTCCAAATTTTGGATTAAACTTTATAAATTCTTTCATTTTTTTACATAATAATACATGGTTTTTACGATTTAATAATCTACAACCAGAATATTTGCTCTTGTAATATAATATTAAATAAGGTCGCATAATTTCAACCAACTTATTTACAGGAAAATCAACATGTATTTTCAATCTTGGTTTATGTCGGTTATGCTCATACAACATGTCTGTTATACTTGAATATAAATAAGTCGGTGGACTATTATTTACATAACGTTCAATTGAAATTTCATGAATTAGACGCTTGTTTTCAAACTCAAACCGACGCAAACTAAAATTGCACAAAAAATAGTTTTGGATAATTACAGGAACCTTTACCTTATTCCGTAAAATAAAAAAATATATGTTATACAAGTTTGCCTTTGAAAACGGGATATTTGTATAGGGATTTTTACATGAAACAGGCGCTGGAATAAAATATGCCGAATGGCACAAAGACGTATAAAATACATTTACCAAATCACTCAATGCAAATAAATACTTGCTGTTTGAATCAAAAATGGTAAGCACATTTTTGTCAGTAGGCGACAAATCGTTCAATAAAAGGTCTGTTGCAACTTGTAGTTTAGCGCGTTTGAATTTGTATATAAATGCCAGCCTACACATGCATCTATATACTTTTTGTAATTTATGAAATATATTTATATGTGCATCTTTTATTTTAGTATTATAAAAAACATTCTCAAGCCCATCTCGCAATAATTTAAATTTGCAACCAACAAATTTGATTTCATCATATAGTGCAAACATCATAAATTGGTAATAATTATATATTGCTATACTTTCGTCATATGGTAAGGAATCATTATGACAAATTTTCGAACTAATCGCCATTTTTTCATTAAAAGTTAAATTGCGTTTCAAGGGTAATTCAACGTTATGTTCTTTGGTTATAAAATACTTTTGCATAATATATAAAAATGCTGTCGCCATTCGTATAATAGTCTAATTGTGTTTAAATCATTTCAATGATTATACGGATAATTATGATTGCAGTTGCAGGCATAGTTGTAGTCAGAAGGATATCCACATCTGCATTCTCCTAAATCAGTCATCCACGAAATATACCCACACGCCATAGGATTACAAACGCAATGTTTTTCTTGGTCGCTTATTATGCAGTTACGAATAATTGGACCTAGTTTACATTCACAATGTTCTTGCGGATAAAACATGTTTATATACAAGAATACATTTCCAGTATAGTTATAATCTAGTTTGAATGTCAATCTTAACGGCACCTTTATATTTATATAGTATGACCATAATGCAGGATTTATCGGCATGCAATTATACTCTTGTATGGTGTAAGTATAATAATCTTTATTTGCAAATGGACAAACTTGGCCATAATAATAATTACATGTTGGATTACCATGACAATCATAACATGGATATGGTGTAATACTTTCTATCTTCATCAAACTATTACAATCATTAAAAATAATCGGCTTGCCACATTCATCAACAAACGCCAAAATAAATCCTTGAATAGGTAAATAATCGGGATTTATAGTAACATTAAATTCTTTTTCTTTCACATTACAATAAGTTATAATCTCATACAAAGGTTTCGTACATGTTTCACAAGGTTTCGGCGGGCATTTTACGAACCATGCTCCACATGTTTCTTTTGTGCATGGTTTAGTGCATGTTGTACAATGATGTTGTTTCTCCATATATATTAAATGACTATAAAAATAAAATAAAATATTTATATTATATTATTTTTGTTTTACATATTTTTGTATTTTTATTCTGAACGCATCTACCAAACACAATTAAAATCCTGGGTTGTAATCATTGTCCCCACCCAGTTCACTCGTTTTAATACTTACCACATTATTTTGAATGACTAGCTGATTTGTGCTGCACGGCGCATCTATGCTTTCAACACCGCCAAACGCCTTATCAATTGATTCATTCACCGCTTCCACACTTTCTGGATTCTCATACCGAATAATCTCGTCTAGCTTGGACATTTCTTCTAGGTCCAACACAACTTGGAACGCACCTGTGCCGAAATACCCCTCTTGGCCACACATTACGTTTGCAGAGACACCGCGGAAGGTATCTAGTTCACCATGCTTAGCCGCCTTCAAGAACATCTCAGGTGTCTCTTCAAATGACGCCTTGGCAATCGGGCCAATATTATCATTGTTGATTCCATGCCTAAATATGGATATCATTTTATTTGTGAAAGTCATTCTGTCGCAAAGAATGCTGAAATGATGATAATTAATATATGTGCCATCAAATTCAATAACGTCCACCAATTCATTATAAATCGCCTGACGTGCGGCTTCAATACCTAACACGTTATATATCTCAACTATATCATTACTAAAGCACCTAGACGCGTCAATATACTCCAGCGCCAAGACGTCCATCATATTCGTGCCTACTGTGTCCAACACCCACATATCGCGCTTCTTGTAGGTTCCGTTTTCTTCAACAACATTGTTCTTAATCTTACGCAAAATGACCTTGTCTAGTCTCTTGACGCCTCGCAACACAACATTGTTGAGCAACTGGTCTTGAAAATTCTTCAAGAGGTAAATCTGGTCAGATTGGTCCAACGGGTTTAGATTCTTCTTACCTGCATTGCGTGTGCCAGACTGCTTCATGATGTTATTCATACGAATACGGAACACCAACTTGTCTGCATTATAATCCGAATACACACACGATACATCGTCGCCATAGCAATTTGTCAGCGTGAAATTCACATCATCCATCGTAATGTTCTTTTCCAACATGGTGGTTGCATCCATCTCCATGCGAAGTATCCATTTTGATTTTTGATTGGCCGCATCTTCCTCGCTAGTTGCCTCAATATTTGCGCATTCGTCCATCATATTTTCAAAAGCACGATATTGTTCCAACGTAGATTGGTCAGCGTGAATCAGCGTAGTTAGATTGTCGGGGTCGAAACAAATCTCAACCGAACCAACGATTTCTATTAACTTGGTGTGTTCTAACATGTTCATAATTACCTGCGCCTTTTCGCGGTCAGTCTCATCCTCCTTCTTCAAATAAATGGTCATGGACGGATTTTTTGGTTCGCTAGACAATGACAGGATTTCCTCAATTCTTGGCACACCACGAGTCACATTTGACTTGGCCGCAACACCTGCAAAATGGAATGTATTGAGGGTCATCTGTGTGCTGGTCTCACCAATAGATTGACCTGAAATCATACCCACCATTTCACCTGGCGCGACAACCGACCGCTTGTACGTAAGAACGATCGTATCCAACAATACTACTAGCGCGGTCTGATTGAAACGCTTTACAAACAACAAGTCTTTCGGCGATAAGTAGTAGAAGAACATCGTCTTGAACAACTCAGTTGGCTTTACATAGTGGTTCTTTTCCAAGAGTTCGTACGTCTTTTCAATCATACCGAAGGCTTCCAATGGCGTAATATCCACCATGGAGTTGCTATTGATGCCTTGTTGTCCTTGAATATTGCTAATAATATATGCAAAGGCGACCGGGCAATTCACTACGTTGTCCCCCTTGTTCTTAAACACATACTTGATGATATTCGCGCGGATATTAATCATATAATCCGTATAGTACTTGCACTTTTCAAGCATCGCATCCTTTTGTTTCTTGTAACGCGTCATGGTGGGTTTGAGAAACATTTGGGATAATTCCTTTGATTTGGCAGTCTCCTCTGGTAGCGCATAGTGAGCATAGATATCCTGAATGCTCATAGTCACAATCGGCAACGTTTGGTTTTCTACCTTGATGGTATCAATAGAATCTTCGCCATAACTGAATTGCACTATTTTATTTTTATTAGTGCGAATGGTCATGTCATAACTAACCATCAAATCTTCAAGACCTTTAATCAATCGTCGCTGAATATATCCCGTAGTAGATGTCTTGACCGCAGTATCAATTAAACCAACACGACCACCCATTGCATGAAAGAACAACTCTTGTGGGGTCAGGCCGTTGATGTAGGAATTCTCTACAAATCCACGTGCGCCTGGTGAGTCGTCGTACTTGGCATAATGAGGCAGCGTGCGTTGGTCAAATCCATATGGAATACGCTTTCCATCCACGTTCTGTTGGCCCAAGCAGGAAATCATTTGGGAGATGTTGAGATCATTGCCCTTTGACCCTGCATTTACCATTACAACAAATCGGTTGTCCTTGCTCAAGCTCTCAAGACCAATATTGCCTGCCTCAGAGGATGCCTTATTCAGGATATTATTGACTTGCGTCTCAAATTCCTCCACGTTGCTCTTGCCGGTATTGTTCTCAAATACGCCCAGCTGAGTTTGATCAATCAGGTTTTTCACGTCCGTCTTTTTCTTGGTAATAACCTCAACGATTGCATTATTCGTTTTCGCATCAGAAATCAAATCGCTGATTCCTACGCTGAACGAGCTTGACTTCATGTATTCCGTGACAATATTCTGTAAGTCGTCAATAAACGCAGCTGCATTCATGTTGCCGAAATCATTGCATGTGCGGTGGATTAAGCCCTTCGTTCCGCCGCCTAGCACGTCCTTGTCTAGTTGGCCACGAATATATTGCCCATTTTTTATTTCCAAGACATTATTGGACTTGGTTATATCGTCCTTTCCGTCTTGGAACGCCTTGGTTTTGTATTTTAGCGACAACGGAGGCATGATTTGGGATAGCAAGTCAAAACTGGATATGACACCTCCCTTTGCCAATAACTCCGCGTCATTTACCCGCTGAAACATCATGAGCAGGTTCATGGCTTCGCGTGGGGTAAAGTTTACGTTTTCTCTTGTAAAACGATAGCAACCAAGCATTGAGTCCTGGAATATACCAATGATTGGCTTGTTATTGGCTGGACTAATTATTTGGTAAGGAACCGCCGCCAAATTTCGCAGCTCCGATTCCGCCTCCGCATCTTGCGGCATATGCAAATTCATCTCCGAAATCTTCTATGTTTCCATAGAAGCCGGACTATACCTTGTGCCTTATCAGGTTGATTAGACCATCATATAAGACCCGCGACCATCTAGTCTCTGAACCTTCTCCATATCCTATCATAACGGACTTAGGAGCTTGGCTGCGGATTGCCCAATCCTCTTGCGTTTTTACCATTGTATTCGGCAATTAACCGAGTTCCCTCATAATATTTCTACTATGAGGTGGTAGCAAGAGGCTCTAAGGGGTTTCCCGCAATTTGGTTACGTTGCCACTCCTGCGAGGAATGACTAGGTGGTTATATTAGCTCATGTATCTTTGCTCATACACGTGCTAGTAGATATTACAATGTTTTCCCCGCTAGGTTTTATCTACAACCTAGCAGGCAGCCACCTGTTTGGGACAAGATTTATCCCCATCGAAATCCGCGTTGTATGGTTTGGTGTCCGCAACGTTCATTCTAAACGTGTCACCACGCTTCATAATGCGCGCAATATGACACATCATACTCATTCTGTGCAACGTAGGCTGACGATTAAACAGCACAGGGTCGCCGTCCATCATATGACGATGCACGATGTCGCCCTCTTCCAAAACGAGCGATTCTCTATCAACATATCGCAAGGTAATGGACTCGCCATTCTTCTTCTCAAGAATCTTTGCTCCGGGGTGGACAAGAGGCCCATTTAGAACAAGTTTGGTCAAGAATGCCTTGTTGATTTTATTAACAACGACTGGCTTAGTGATATTTTTGGCGATTTTCATCGGAATACCCAACTCGCGAATGGAGATGTTGGGGTCGGCAGTAATAACAGAACGGGCACTAAAGTCCACGCGTTTTGCCATAAGGTTGCCTCTCATTCGCCCACCCTTGCCATTCAATCTATCCTTGATTGACTTGAGCGGTCTGCCAGAACGCGTGCAACACTCGCCACCAGGAATCTTGTTGTCCACAATGCACGCAACATAGTATTGCAGAAGCGTCGTCCAATCGTCGATTACGGGTGCATTGCTTTGGATTTTTTCTTGAAGTGTTTTGTTTGTTTTGATGATATTAACCAAGATATGACTCAAATCGTCCTCACTGCGTTGCTGCGCGTCATGCTTGACCGAAGGTCTGACTGCGGGTGGGGGAACCGCCATGACCTGACAAACCATCCAATCTGGACGAGACCACAATGGACTGAATCCCATGAAGGTCACATCCTCGTCCGAGATGCGCTTGAAAATCTTCAATACTATTTCAGGAGTCAGCTTAATAATGATATTTTGTTTGTCCTCACCTTCGCCAGTATTTTCCCACTCGGCGATAATGCTTGCGAGCCCTTCTTTGCGAATCTTTCCAGGCTGTAGGCAACCGCATCCATCTTCAGTATCTTCGCCACATCGCTTCACCTTGCTTGCTAAAGGAAACACATACTTCCATCGCGCATCGCCAACCAACTTTAAAGCTTGTTTGTATTTTTCTTTACTGATGAGCAACTTACTGCATTTAAAACATACGCAACGCAAAATTTTTTGTATGGTGCTTAAATATTGTATGTAAAAGACAGGCCTAGCCAACTCAATATGTCCGAAATATCCGGGGGTTTGCATATAATCTAACCCGTCCGTAGGACAAATGAGCCCTGGCTCAAGCACACCCATGCGTGGGTCAAATAGTCCACCTATGACTGGCTTGTTGTTAATATATGTATCGCGACTCGTAATTTCTGCAACGGAACCTTTACGAATCTCATCTGGCGATAATATACTAAACTGGATGCCAATAATCTTTGAACTAGTATGTTGCGTTTCCATCTTGGACATCTCCTTATAATACATTAATATATTTAGATTCTTTCCAATCAATTTTTATTTTTAATTATTTAGTTAATATATAATGCCGAAGAAGATTTATGATGTGCAATATAAACCTGAGAGTGATGATTCACTTGCCTCTCAAGGATACAAGATAGGTAAAAAACTTAGAAATAAAATGGTTGTCTGGTTTAAAGAAATAAATTCTGCTCCTGCTGCGGGTGCAGGCGTTCTTACCTTAAACAGCCTTGCAGACGGAATTCCATTGGCGCAAAAGTTGATACGCGACGGCCGTCTACAAGTAGGATATGATGGAGATGTGGATGAGCTTATCAACAATATGAACAATATGGGTATGGGGGGTGGAAGGGCACGGCGACGTAAATCATCACGCAAATCTCGCAGACCCAAAAAATCGCGTAAATCTCGCAAGTCCCGCAAGCCCCGCAAATAATTTATATATATAGTATAAATGGGACTAATACAATATACTGCAGGGCTCTCCTTGTTTGTACAAATAATTACTGGAATCGTTGACTACTACGTGTTAAGTTTACCCACGCCAAAAGACCTTAAATTGTTGCACGACCTGCTTTTACTTGAATTTATAGTTCAACTAGTAGAGGGCGCTTTCTATGTGTGGCTCGTATTCGCTATATCTAACACCACAAATATTACACTTAATCGATATTGGGACTGGTTCATTACTACGCCGACCATGTTAATTACATTTTCAACCTTTTTGATTTATTTAAGGTTCAAGGAGAGTGGTGCAGCCGATATCCCGTCATTTACAAGCATTATAAGCGAAAACCTAAAGACATATTTATCCATAGTTTTATTGAACGCTGCAATGTTGCTATTTGGATATTTAGGGGAGCTCAAGAAAATATCCTTGTTTACATCCGTATTTGGAGGATTTATCCCATTTTTCATCATGTTCTACATTATTTATGAAAATTTTGCAAAATATACTGATTTAGGAACCACACTATTTTGGTATTTTATTATTGTTTGGGGGTTATATGGAGTCGCTGCATGTTTATCGTACACCTTAAAGAACATATCTTATAATATTTTAGACTTGTTCGCAAAGAACTTTTTCGGATTGTTCTTGGCTTATGTATTGTACTCAAATTATACGAACTAAATTTACAAAGATTTTTCAAAAAAAAAATGATTTAGATTTACGATTATTATTTGTATATATAGATAATAATCATGGCGAGAGAAATTCAAATTAAGCGCACTAAGAAGGTAAAGGAGCCCGTCCAAAAGAAAAAGAAGGTGGAAAGTTCGGACAGCGAGGGTGATAACGGGTCCAATGACGACGAGGAGGAGGACGAGATGGATGAGACCGAATACAGAAAGTTTTTAAGTAAGATATTCCCATCCAAGCACCTTGACAAGAAGATTGCTGCTGGAACCAGATTAAAGAAAAAAATTCAGGAGTTGGAGGAGGGCGAAGAGGAGGAGGATGAAGAGGAAGAGGAAGAGGTCGAAAAGCGCCCACGTAAAAAGGATTCCAAGAAAAAGAAGGTAAGTAAAAAGAAGCAGGTTATTGAGAGCGACTCTGAGGAGGATGATGCAGATGACGAGGAGGAGGAAGATGATGAAGAAGATGATGATGACGTATCACCCACTTCCAAGAGTGCAAAGAACTTTAACATCATATTTACGATTGGTAATGGTGGTGGCGAGTATGAAGATGATGACGAGGGCGAGTGGGAAGATTATGATGAGGAAGAGGATTCTGACTATGTTGAAGAAACGGAAGACGAAGATGAAGATGTCTCCGATTCTGATACTGAAGACGAAGAGGAAGAGGCAGAGGAGGAGGAAGAGGAAGAAAATATTGTCATTAAAAATAAAAAGAGCGTCAAACAAGGTAAGAAATCTGGCGCCGTTCACAAAGAGGAATCTGTTGTTGAGTCTGATGCTGCGACTGCTACTGCTAAGAAAGAACCAGAGCCTTCAAACAATAGCACCGAATTCATGAATCAGATGAAGGAGCTTTATGAAAAAAATAAAAATAATGCAATGGCAAAGGAATGTCTTAAGATATGCGAACAAAACATCAAAAAGATTGAAAAGAAGGAGGAGAAAAAGAACGTGAAGCGCCAAGCTAAAAACACGCGAATCTTCCGCAAGATAGTAAAGGACAAGAATACGATGAACGATTTTGAATTCTTTAACAAGTTGCAGGTTGAAGAACAAAAGAAGATTATCAAAGAGCTTCGCGAAATCAACAAGATTACGCGCATTGAGAAGCCGTATCGTCTTACGTTGCTTGAATCAGATATGCCTGTGTTATTTAAAGGCGCAGCTATGAAAAAGATTAATTCGTTGCGATACATGGAGCCTGGTTCAGGTGAATACTACAAAATCAAGAATTGGGTTGATACGTTCATGCGAATCCCATTTGGAAAGTATCAGACGTTGCCCATTAACATTGATAATGGAGTTGAACATTGCCACGATTTCATGGAGAACGCCAAGAAGACGCTTGATGCTGCAGTATATGGTCTTAACGATGCAAAGATGCAAATTATGCAAATGATGGGTCAGTTGATTACAAATCCATCAAGTATCGGAACGGCCATTGCGATTCAGGGTCCGATGGGTACAGGTAAAACGACCCTTGTGAAAGAAGGCATCAGTAAAATCCTGAACCGACCCTTTGCGTTTATCGCGCTAGGTGGTGCAACAGATAGTAGTTTCTTGGAGGGACACTCGTATACTTACGAGGGCAGCACTTGGGGTAAAATCGTGCAAATCCTAGTGGATAGCAAATGCATGAATCCAGTGATATATTTTGATGAGCTTGATAAAATCAGCGATACGCCAAAGGGCGAGGAGATTGCGGGCATTCTTACTCACTTGACCGACACGTCGCAGAATAGCCAATACCATGACAAGTATTTTGCAGAAGTTGATTTTGATTTGAGCAAGTGCCTGTTCATCTTCAGTTATAATGACGAATCAAAAGTGAATCCCATCTTGCGCGACAGAATGTATAGAATTCATACCAAGGGATATGATAAGAAGCAGAAGACCATTATCTCCAATAACCATCTTCTGCCAAAGATTCGCGAGCAAGTAAAGTTTAGCGAGAGCGATATTATTATTCCAGACGAAACACTTCATTACATCATGGAAAATCATTGCAACAAGGAGGACGGCGTTAGAAATATGAAGAGATGTCTAGAAATCATCTACACCAAGTTGAACCTTTACAGATTAATGAAGCCTGGCACCAATTTGTTTGAAGAAAGCATGACGCTGAAGGTAGAGTTCCCATTCAAGGTAACAACAGACATCGTTGACAAGTTGATAACAAAAGAAAAAGATGATAACCCATCGTTTCGCGGAATGTATGTTTAAGCACGACGCGTATCAAAATATTTAAAAAAACAACCAAAAAATAAAAAATAATTGTATTAATCTATTATATAATGGCAGCAATGGATTTTAGTCGTTTTTGCACACCCGCGCAATTATATTTGATTTTAGCAGGAATTAGTTTACTAACTGCTTTTTTCAATGATTTCCAAGTAATTACTTTGGTTGTGAATGGTATCTTCGTTTTAATTTGGGGATGGATTTTGAACTGGTTGTGTTCAAAGGGTCTTAAGGCTATTTCTTGGATATTAGTCTTGCTCCCTTTTATTCTCTTCATGTTCACTTTTTTCTTTGCAAAGGACATAGTCGCTGACGCAGTTCATGCAGAGGGATTTTGCACTGCAGATGATGTTTCAAAAATTGATACCGCCTTCAGCGCCTTAAAGAGTTCGTTGCAAAATAGACCCGAACAACCCGCAATTAATGATGCATTAATGACATTTAAGACTACTTTGGATGGTATTACCACTGAAGCTAAAGATGCTGCTGCATCAATGCCGTCTGCATCAATGCCATCCGCATCAATGTCGGCAGGGACTATGTAAATTGTTTTCTACACATAACAAATAACAAATAACAAATATATAATATCAAAAAATTAGATGATATTATATTTCAACAACCCACAACAATTTAATATTCAGAGTAAGGAACATTATTTCCACCACGAGAAATCAAGTAGTTATATTGGTTGGTAGTCATGCATGCGCAACCACTTCCGTTGGAATATGCATTCGGGCAGCACTCAGGCTTAAATGGCGTGTTTGCAAACATGGACAATTGACCCTCAGGCAAAGGAATTTGTTGAGGAGCGCGATTCAATATATTCACGACACCAGGGGGCAATGGTTGTCCAGGAGTGACGACCAAGTTGGGAGTAAACCAGTTGTCCGTATTTACAGGATTATTATGGTCCAAGCTATACGGCGCAGATTGTCCATTATTTGAACTTGCACCGAAGAATCCTTCTACATTAGAATATCCTAAACTGGATGACATTTTACCAGGTATACTACTAGAGCAAGACATACAGGTGTTTCCAAATATTAAAAATAATATTATACCTATCGCAATAAGGATTTCTAACCTAAATTTTATTCCTCCTACAGATATCTCCATGTTATACATATTTAATAGATAATAATTTTAATCGCGTTTGTTCTAAATACGCGAATCAATGTAATCATTATAACCATTCACCTTCTTTCCGCCAACATAAAAATAGCCTTTATTTGTCAATAAATGATATACCACATTTGTTTTTTTTGCTAAATTATTTGGTTTGTCTATATTTTTGTATATGTTTGCCGTATTTTTAATCCGTGTTTTATCAATTTTCACTATACCGAGCACAACGACTCCACCTGGAAGTCTAAGGCAAACAGGTATTTTATTAATTGCACATGTGTCGCCAGATTCCAAGTCAATTTCAACATCTTCCTCAAACCCGCCATCATAGTATTCGTGTATATAATCCAATGACGTTGGAACAACCCCGTGCTCCTTTTCATATGTCTTGTCTAAAGAAACCTTTACATCGTCATATATTTCATCCCAGTCAATAAATATAGTATCCTTTATCGTGAATTGTTTTGTTGTAGTATTCATGCAATAGATATATGGTTCCTTGTAGCAGTCTAATAGTTTTGCTTGCGGATGGTCATAAACAAAGACCCATTTATTGTTATATTTTACGGCATGCGTTCCACTTACTATAACTCCGTTCAAGTCATACATAGTTAGTCCTCGTGCATCCAATTTTAATGTAGCCGTTACTATACCACCATCGCTTAACACGTCTCCTACACATACCTCGCAAAATGGTTTAGTTGTCTTGTTAAGCAATACTACGGGCGTATCTTTATCAAAACACATACGCGGCACATCAGGTAAGCCAGGAATAACTCCATCTTGTTGAATGCCTAAATTAATTTGCAAAAAGGCAATGATAAACAATAAGAGACCAACGATAGTAAGATAAAACGATGTATATGTTCCTACAAGCGCAGCTGCATAGAAAAATAAGGGTGGCCAGAAAAAGAAAAATATAACCATGATAATAATCAGCGCAATCAATACTGCAACTAATATAAGTAATACCTGTATTGCGCTAGTAACTATTACTCCTAAAACCGACTTCATGGCAAGTATAGAACCAACACCCGTATTTATACTAGCTTGCATAATACCCACAACTTTTGCCATCGTATCTTTGAATGCAATTATTATTTGCTGAATTGGAACCAAAAAATTTATCAACCGACCCATGATATCTTTTAAAATTATCGCCAACTTCTCTCTGATTGAGTTTGTCAACTCTCTTATTTGTTGAATCGCTACTAAAATGACTTGAAACACTTTTAAGAATGAACTGGTCATATAATCAAACGGACTAACTGCTCGTTTGGTAATGGGTTTAAGCATTTCCTGAACACATTGTGTGAAATTATCTTGCGTAAATTGCGTAGCCGTTTTATCGTCTGGTTTATTAATCAGCCCAGCAAAAGGTATTACTTTTGGGTTGCACCTATATTTAAGCCAATTGTCTTTTATTGGTTGAACATTTGTCATAATGGTATAATAACCATGAATCCAGAATAAAATGGTTAACAATACAATACATATTATTATTGATGTTCCATATTGGTCAAAATATGATAAATTCTTATATAAATGTTTTATTTTTCTTGCACTTTCTAGAATAGGTTTATCCATATAATATGTTAATAATAAAAGAACCACTCATTAAACTATAAATATCAAATCAGCATTATTTGATATTTACGCCATTAGACATTTATGGACAGGATTCATGACTTCCTAAATATGATAATATTTGTTTTAACGACGACTCTTTCTACCCCGATATCGTCGCGAGTATGACCTTTTAGTTCGCTTTCTTCGCACAGAACGTGAACGTGCCTTGCGTGTTCGTTTCTTGCCACCCCTGAAACGTTTGTCGTGAAACCCCCAATCATCATCGTCGTTTACATCGGTTGCTAATGACTTTTTGTATTCCATGTATGTAGTAGGAGAACCTCTGTTGGGAGTGGTTGAAGGTTCAATGACAACTGGCCTCTGCGCAATTGGTTTAAACACATTATTGGAAGCACGCCCGAAACCCAAACTAGTATTTACTTCAATTGGACTAAATGGTCGGCCTAAATCGCGGTCATATGCGATAATGGGCGATGTGCCTCTTATTCCATACATAGCAGTCATTGTGGAAGGCGACGCATTGGTCTTTCTAGTTTGCACAGGTAGTGGCGGCTTGCCTATATTTTTGGGTTGTTCTACTGCAATGGGTGAAAATCTGATATTATTTGCCTTTGGTTTTCTTGAACCAAGTGGCACAAAAGTATCACTCTTTTTTTGTAATTCTTGTTCATAGTTATAGCCAAACGCATCATAAATGTCAGTGCTCATATTATAGGTAAAGAAAATCTATAATATGTTAAGAAAAATCATCCCACAAAATAAAAATCATACACTCTTAAAATTTATTTTTGTAATGCTCGTCATCCTCCCAATCCCAAAACATCATGTCGCCAATCTTCATTTTATGGTCATCCGTAATTAAACAACTAAACCACTTCACCTTTTTATTTTTAGCGATTACTGCATCTGGATGATTCTTAACTTGGATAAATTTGCCATCCGCATCTGCTACCAAGTGTGAACCCGTCACATAAATATTTTCGCCGTCTACACCTTTCTTCGGGAACTTATAATATACTTCATTTGCATAATTGCCAATCTTCATAACAGAGTGAACCACGCTGCCATTTTCCAATATATCGCCTAAACCCAAATCTTTCATTTTTTTAATGGTGCCATCTTGTAATTTTAGTTTGGTAGTAGGAAGGAAACAAACCGCGCGAACCAATACACCAGGTGGGCCAGCCCACATACTTCTAACGGACATCATTGACCCTTCTACTATATGCATCAATGCAATAGTTATGCCCATTATTTTGCCAACCACATCTTTTATCCCCAAGATTATACGCTGAAACTCAATAATTATATTTGTAAATACACCAAAAACACCCCCAACTATATTTGAAATTTGGTCTCGTATATAACTGAACATGTTGCGAATATTAGAAATATCGCCTACGAGGTTCCCACTAATACTAGATAATCCAGATAATATATAGTTAATCGGCTGCAATAGATATGACATGAAATTAGTTTGCATGTTTTGAACACAATATATAAAATCACTTGAAATATCATCCGATAATGGCATGTACATGGGATTACACCTATATTTGGGCCAGTTATCCTTAATTTCTTTTATTTTTGTAAAATAATACATGGCAAATATTTGTAATACAAATGCAAGATTAATATATATAAAATTTATCCATGCACTTCCTTTCGGCATACTTTATATTATTATTATATATTTCTTGAAAAAAAATACATAATTTGACGTGTTTACCTTCTTCTTGTCCTTCTTGACTTTTTTCCTTTCATCATTTTTCTATATTTCGCGCTTCTTGTGCTTCTGCTTCTGCTGGTTCGCTTCTTTGATAAACGACGAGTACGGCGACGCCTCTTACCTCCAGCTTGTGCAACCTTGCCATCATTGGATGACGCGACTACTGCATTTGCAAACAATTTAGCTGCTGCAATGTTATTTGCTTGAGCGTTGGCAGTATCTGAACCAAGAGGTAAAGGGGCTACTACTATAGTTGTAGGGTCTCCTGGTATAGTTTCGGCTCCCACTCCTCCCACTCCACCTTTGTAAGACCGACGTCTTCGGCGACGACCACCCCTTGTTGCATTTATCAAAGCTACTTGTGCCTTGGTTGCATCATTTATTTGTGCAACAGATTGTTGAGAACTTTGAGGGATATTGGGGTCAACTTGAAAATCTACTGCGGCTCCAAGAGATAAATTTTGAGCAGGTGTACTCATTAAATTATATTTAGAATTTAAATTAGAATTTACAAAATAACAGATATAAAAATAACATACTTATTTAATAAATATGGAACCAGTACACATGGACGACAAGACGCGTCTACAATTGCAAAATATGATAAAGGCAAATAACGCAGAGGACCAGACTAGCCTTATTCGTGAGCTAAAGCATAGTGAAATCTTCAAAAAGGATATTGCAACCCTTTTGAGTTTGAAACAAAAATACGCCAACGACCAAGACAAATTGCATATGGAATGTATGATTGAGTGCAGTTTCTTGTTCAATTACTACACTGACTTGTATAATAAAATACGCAAGGACGAAATTGACTTGCAGATTTTATATCAATTTTTAGATGTGCTAAAGAAAATTGAGGATGGTATGGTTGACCAGCATGAAGGGTCTTTTATGGTGGGAACGCTCTTAAAGAAAATTTACGTGGATAGTGCTCTTAAGAAGGCGGAAAAGTTGGACAAAGAACATGCAGCAGATGCTGCAAATACTCCGCCTATCGTTAGAGAAGACCCTGTCGAAATTTCTTGGAAACAATTCAAGCACATGAAAAAAGCTTAAACATATATCATAAGTATTATTAAATATTATATATGGTAAATAAACATATTGCGTCAACAAAACCAACCACAACGCTGGTTATCGTTGAATCCCCGTCTAAATGTAAAAAAATAGAAGAATATTTGGGCCCAGGATACAAATGTGTTGCAAGTTTTGGCCATTTGCGCGAGTTGCCTTCTCTCAACCACATTGATTTTACAAATGATTTTAAGCCAACATATACCATTTCTGAGAGCAAAGTGAAGCAGGTTTCTCTCATCAAAAAGGAAATTGCAATGGCAGGGGAGGTTATTTTGGCGACAGACGATGACCGCGAAGGCGAGGCAATTGCTTGGCATATATGCATGATATTTGACCTAAATCCCGCACTAACAAAACGTATTATATTTCACGAAATTACTGAAACGGCGTTGCAACATGCCATACGGAACCCAACGCGCATTAATATGAATATCGTCTACGCTCAACAGGCGCGGCAAATTTTAGACCTACTGGTTGGATTCAAGATATCGCCTCTTTTATGGAAACACATCTCCCATCAGTCTCTCTCTGCAGGCCGTTGCCAGTCTCCCGCATTGAAGTTAATTTATGACAATCAACAAGAAATAGAACGCAGTCCAGGGAAGAAGATATACAACACAACTGGCTTTTTTCAGTTTGCAAAAGCCATTTCATTTGACTTGAATAAGCATCATGAAACCGAGGACGATATGATTGAATTCTTGGACGCGTGCTCTTCTTTCTCTCACACATTCAATTGCACACAACCTTCCAAGGTATATAAACAACCGCCGACACCGCTAAACACGTCTAGGTTGCAACAGGTTTCCAGCAATGAGCTACACATCTCTCCCAAGGAAACTATGAAACTATGTCAGGCTTTATATGAGGCGGGATATATTACCTATATGCGAACAGAAAGCCAAATCTATTGTGCTGACTTTTTGAATCAAGTGCAGAAATATATTATTGCTCATTATGATGAGTCGCATATTCTCAAGAGAGAAAAACCGCCTTCGGCAGAGGCCGCCACCGAAAAGCCCCACGAGGCCATTCGTCCCACAGACATTTCTCTCACCAAGCTACCTGACAAGTTCAGTTCAAAAGAACAACGAATGTACAAGCTGATTTGGGAAACCACTTTGGAATCTTGCATGTCTCCCGCCGAATTCTATTCTATCAAAGCGACGATTCAGGCTCCCATGAAGTCTCAATATACGCATACAAGCGAGAAGCTATCTTTTTTGGGTTGGATGGCGGTTAATAACCGACCGCAGTCGCGCGAGGAAGAAGAGAGAAATTATAACATTCTCTCTAATCATCAAAACCCAAATGTAAAATATGCAAAGATTCAGTCCAAGCTAACCATGAAGGATACTAAGCAACACTATACAGAAGCCAAGCTCGTGCTCTTATTGGAAGAAAAGGGTATTGGGCGTCCGTCTACATTTTCCATGCTTGTAGAAAAAATTCAAGAACGCGAATACGTAAAAAAGCAAAACGTTGCTGGCAAGTCAGTCATATGCAAGGACTTTGAATTAGAAGGCGACGAGATTTTTGAAATTGAAACAACGAGAGAATTTGGCAATGAACATGGAAAACTTGTCATCCAACCGCTGGGAGTCATTGTCATTGATTTCCTTGAAAAATACTTTGCCCCTTTATTTGACTACAATTATACCAAAAAAATGGAGGATGCGCTGGATACGATTGCAGGCGGTTCAAATGTTGCATGGCAAAATATATGCAAGGATTGTTTGAGTCAAATAGACGAATTAACCTACCAACTGGCTACGCCAAAGGGAAACGCAAACACAAATGGCGTTGGCAACAAAAACAAGGTTGAATATAAAATTGACGACCAGCATAGTTATATTATTGGCAAGAATGGTCCCGTTATCAAATGTACCAACAAGGCTACAAACGAAACAACATTTAAATCAGTAAAGGACAATATTGACGTGCACAAGTTAGAACGCGGAGAATATAGTTTGGAAGATATTCTCTCTACGCCGTCACCACCCACCTCAAGCACAAACGAATACAACTTGGGAAATTATGATGGACATGATATATTTTTGAAGAGAGGCAAATTCGGGATTTATGCTGCGTGGGGAACTGAAACCCATTCACTGAAGTGCTTTGGGAACCGCCCAATAGAAAATATTAATTATGATGACGTTGTGGAAGTATTGCAAAAATCAGGCAATGTCATACGCAAAATAAACGACGATATGTCAATACGTTCAGGAAAGCGTGGTAATTATATTTTTTACAAGACAGCCAAAATGCGAAAACCGCAATTTTTGACGCTCAAGGATTGCGCGCTTGATTATGCTGAATGCGAGGTATCCCTCATACGACAATGGATTCACGATACATATAGCATATGATTACAACGACCGGATACTAATTTAAAATTGAAACGGAATTGCTAGTAAATATTAACGGCATAATATATACAAAGGATGGGTCCAGCCATGTTAAAGGATGAAGACGTCTACTACACAAAAGAGAACGTTTCTCTTTGTGAATATAAAATACATAAATACGTGTATAATTTAAAAATAGTAAATATCCCAAAAATAAAAAGTTATAATAAACAAACCAAGCAAATGAAAATGGTAAGAGTAGGCACCATGAGTGTATCGGATTATTATGGAGAAACCGCAGAACATATTAGCGACGAGTTATTTGCTAGAATACGAACCATCATCAAAACCTTGTATGACCATAATATATTGTATATAGATATTACTGGATACAATTTCATAGAAAACGACAAGAAGTTGTGGATCATTGATTTTGAACACGCGACATATAACCATCCAAGGAAAACAGATGAATTTGTAGAAAAGTTTTTAGAAGGCCATAATGGTTGGAATCCAGAATTTGCGTGAAACTATTTTAAAGAGTAAGGTGTATGTGCATTTTACTTTTTTATTGTAATTTTTATAATGGCACATCTAACCATAATAAAAATTAAATAGACAGAAATTTATCTGAATTTTGCAACTAATGAACCTACATGTGTATTATTCCCCTTTGCATTAAATGCACTCTCCTGATGTATTCGGTGCAATACTAATATTTCTTGCAGATTATAAAATTTACACCCTTTTTTCCATAAACGCAACCACAAGTCATAATCTTCAATTATACATGTTGCATCCCACCAACACAAACTCTTCTTCAATAAACAACTACTATTTATAATAGGGTTCGCATTGCGAAAATCAATTCCACTTATATCACCTAATGGAATACTCGGACAAATGTTAAGATTTCCAAAATAACGGCAATTTGTCCCAATAACATCGTATGTTTCCATGTAAGGCACCTGTTTTTCTAATTTATCATGAGCCCATTTATCATCTACGTCTAACAAACTAATCCAGTCATATTTGCAATATTTAATCATTTCATTAAGTGTATTGGATTTACCTTTAATACCCACAAAATCATATACACGAATATTTGAGTGTAATTCAATATATTTTTGTGCTGTCTTAAAAACATCTGAATTCGGTGGGTGTCCATTAATACCAATTATTAATTCCCAACTCGTATATTTTTGTTGTATGATAGACATTACTGAATCATTAATAAATTCAATACCATTATATATAGGCATCAATATGCTAATCATTATATAATATATTAAAATAATTTTATCTTTCTAAATCAAAATACGCTGAAACATAAACCAATTATCAAAATGGTTAATATTTTCTTTGCATAAACAAAAATGTTGATTGCTTGAAAATATACAATCAGTTATGATTATTTGGTCGTCTTTCACCAGCTCTTTATTATCAAAATATAATTTTAATTTATCATAGTATGTTGTGTGCCACCAATTAATATTATCGCGATGTAGTATAAAAAACCCACCTGCAACAATACCTATGTGTTGCGGAATAGGTTGCGAGGGCACTCCATTCACATTTTTAGTATTAACTATGTTATATACATAATCAACAAACTTATCATCATTATTTACTAATCCATAATATATTTTATTCTTATCCAATGTCTCTATTTTGTTTGGCGATGGCCACATTTTTAAAGAATTCATATCTAAATCATTACTTCTTCCACGAAAATAACCAATATCACACCATCCATAAAAATCGGTTATAAAATATTGTTGTTTTATTGTTTCACTTACAAAATGAATTTTTTCTGACCAAAGCATATTCACTCTCCAATCTACTTGAGGTTTCAATAATACATTCATTTCATGATTACGTATCCACTCTTCTTTAAATTGATATGTATAAAAATCTTCACATGGTTTGACAACTACCTTGATTTTAGAATGTATGTAGGGTTGAACAAGATTATACCCAGCTTCATCCGTATAAATAACCAAATTATAGTTATTTACATTTGACAACATATTATGCATCCAATGTTGATATGTTGATATATCAAATTTTGCTTTGAAGTTATACCAACAAGTAGAAAATGTTATACTCATAGATATATTATATAGTATACTATAGAATATAATAAATAAGAGTGAACGTATAATACCCTGCAGACATAACCTATATAGAATTCTGAATTGATTCGGGGGTATACATGCTATATATTTTTAGATTCTGTGGACGGAACAACGTAAGTTCTAGTGCAAATGTATAATTTAAATTTTGAAAATCCACAAAAGACCCGTCATGATTGCGCAGTTTAATACTCAATCTACGAAAACGCTCCATCGGCGGGTTATAAATTTTGTAATAGGACGTCGACGAGCCTTGCGTATCAACACTATAATATTGACTATCGTATGGAATTTTTGCAAAGGCGGATTTCACAATACCATTGGTTTGATTCGTTTGCTGCGTAAAGGTGCTGTAATTATACGGCGACGTTTCATCCCAAAAATTCAAAAACTTGATTTCCATATAGAAATATGCGGGCGGTTCAAGATTTGCTTGTAGAGGTGCTTCTATGTAGTATGCAGTTGCACCATTCAATGATGCGTCTGCAACTAACCAATATCCATTGTCTCCGCTTTTAACATCGCCATAATAGAACCGAGCATCATTCTTGTTAACCATCTGCACTGATTCTTCATTGCACCGAGTAAATCCTAAATACCCAGGCAATCCCCAATTGCTAAAATCCGGAACTATGTTTGCAGCCGTGCATCTAAAATTGTCTTCCTCATATCTAGCAATATTTGTGTTGGTTAATACAAATCCAGAGCTTTTATTTCCAAACCATATCTTTCTAGAGACCTCATTATAAACTATTACAAATTCGCTATATCCTCCAGCAGCTTCATAGGTCGCCTTTTCTGGATCAGTCAAATAAGAAGTACTACCCAACAACACATCAGTAACCGCTTGATTGAACCTATTTGTCAATTCGGTAACCATTTGCTTGGCAGTATAATATCCATCTTCAATGACAATCGTATAATTGTCAATGTAGTTATACAACGTATTGTAAATGGCGAGTTCTAAGGCTGTTGGGGTAGGTGGGTTATATACCTCTGTAATTTTAAACGACATGGTATTATTTTTTTTTGCAGCAGAAAATGTGTATATTGTAAATGGGAAATATCCAGACGCGAGTCTAGCCCCTTGCACATTAAGATAGTCTTGTGGCAATTCAATCTCAAATTCGCTTGCATTTGGATATTTCAAAATATTCCTGTCTTCTGAATGAATGGATATATATTGTTGTTCAAACATATATTGTTGAGCATTTGGAATTAATGGGTGTGTGGAATTTGTATTAAACCGACTCATAATATAATAAATAAACATTTTATTTTTAAGTGTAGAATTTTTTACATCTTTAATATATAGATGCCAATAAATTATCCAACCACTACTCGCGCGGTCGACTTTATACAATACTTTGTTTGGATACTCTTATTCGCTAGCTTTATTATGCTCATTTTCATATTTTACCAGTTATTTTCACCATCCCCATCAAAAAGCCTTTATATTACAGGATACACTCTTTTACTAGTTGCATTAAGTACATTGATTGGTGGAATGTGGAGCGCTCAAAGGGTGATTGGCGATGGATTTGTTGAAATGACACCCCTCCGTAAATTTACATCTGTAATACCATTCTTACTTGTTATGGTCGCTTTAGCGTATTCTATATATTTATTTATCAATTACACGGACGCAATTATTTCGGGGCATACATCTAAAGAATACTACACTTATAGTAAAATATCCGTCGGCATACTCATCGTGCAAGTATGTAGTATCTTGTATTGGCTACAACAAAACGTTAAAATTAAGCCTAGCAGTCAAGCTATTGGACGTGTGTGGGGAATAACTCCGTCCAACTGGTTTACAGGAAGCATGACATTGCTTGGAACATCCAATATAATCTTTGTAATCTTAATGGCCGTGAAATTAGCTACTTCAACCACTGACGGATTTCAGACGTGTATGTAATATGCATAGGCCCACAACCCACAACCTCAAGAAATAACCGAAAATTTATAGGTTGCTCCGTATTGCGTCTCGGTTTCCCAAATTCCAGATATTTTCAATAAAAATGTGGTGGTAGCGCTTGTTGTCGGTATATTATCTGAAACGATTTTAATATGCGAATTTTTGAATTGTTCATGAATCTTATATTGCGGTGTCTTATTTTTAATAATACTACTTGCCTTTTGTAGTAAATTAAATTCCATTTCACATATCTTGTTCATTATTTTCGTATTTGTATTACCATTAAATATACACTTATATTTCTGGTAATATTTTTCAAAGGTTATATCGTTCAACGGAACCAATAAATACACGCCATTCATGGTGAATATATCCGATGAATATAATATTCGGGTAAAACTCCCATTTATAATTACGTTATTTTTGATTGGTTCACAAAAATATATACTATTCATGCTACATTGGTCTATCGTTTTTATTATATTCATGTATTTTCCTTATTGTATCAAATACAATTAGTTTTAAGTTTAAATATAAAAACAATTAAACAAATAAAGTATTAGTATACTAATACATGAAATTTTATGAATCCCATTTTGAAGAATACATCGTATCAAATCAGAAAATAGATTTACACCCCAAGCTTGAAAGCGTTTTTTTGAAGAACTTTCCCGAGTCTATTCAACATTTAAAAAACGTTATTTTTTACGGGCCGTCGGGCGTAGGAAAATACACACAAGTGTTGCGTGCTATTAAAAAATATAGTCCATCCGAGTTAAAATACGAGAAAAAACTGAGCATCGTATTTAATAAGCAAGTGTATTATTTCAAAATTAGCGATATCCATTATGAGATTGACATGTCCATACTAGGCTGCAATTCAAAATTATTGTGGCACGATATTTATCAGCAAATTATAGACATTATTTCTGCCAAACCAGAGAAAAACGGCATTATTGTCTGTAAAAATTTCCACGACATACACAGCGAACTGCTTGATAATTTTTATAGTTATATGCAGAATAATTTGATGACCTCGTTTAATATAACATTTTTCATCATCAGCGAGCATATTAGTTTCTTACCCGACAACATAATCAAATGTTGCGAAATTATTCATATTCCGCGCCCATCTGCGACTACGTATAATAAATGCATTCAGATTACACCCAAAAGGAAGAAGTTGCCCTTGTCTGAAATAACGAATATTAAAAACTTGCATTCAGACGAGCTTGTAATGGACCACTATAAAATTATTACCGACAAAATATTGCACGTTATTCTTCATGTTGAAGAAGAATTCAAAATAGTGGTGTTTCGTGATTTATTGTATGATATTTTGATATATAACTTGGACATTAACCAATGTGTCTGGTATATCGTCACGACCTTGATAACATCTAAGAAAATCCCGCAAAAAAATGTCAGCGACGTCTTGATGAATATGTATAAATTTTTCAAATATTACAACAATAATTATCGCCCGATTTACCATCTAGAATATTTTTTCACGTACATTATACAAGTCATATATGGGTTTGAGCAAAAAAATAATACAAGTATAACAAGTATTTAGACACTTTTCTCTCTACATACTATTTTATGAACTCAACTCTTGCACGAGAAATTATCGGATTTGATGAAAATGAACCCATCACTAGAGATGAATTAAAACGCAAATATCGGCGACTGGCCTTGCAATTTCACCCAGATAAAAATGGAAATAGTAAAGAAAGCGCCGAACATTTCAAAATGATACATGAGGCGTATGAGTATCTACAAATATATATGGTCTCTCAGACGGATGACGACGCGCCATCCAACACAGCAAGCGAGGCCAGCGATGATTATATGACCATGTTGCAAAGATTTATAGAAAGTATTATTCAATCGCCAAATATGAGCGAGATTATCAAGGAAATTGTCATGAATGGCTGTAAAAAATTGTCTACGCGTTTGTTTGAAAACATGAGCAAGGATACCTCTATGGAGGTGCTCTCGTTTATTTCAAAGCACCGAAATATTTTGCACATAGACCCAGATACGATTCTGTCTGTAAGAGAGATAATATTGGAGAAATACAAGAATGACCAGATATATATATTAAATCCGTCTCTCGATGACTTGTTGGAGAATAATGTTTACAAGCTGGATATTGACGGCAAAATATATCTGGTCCCGCTTTGGCACAGCGAAGTATACTTTGATGGGTCTGGTTGCGATATTATTGTGCAATGCATTCCAGAGTTGCCTGCAAATATGTATATCGATGAGAACAACGCATTACATGTAAATATCAACGCACCATTCACTATTTCTCTCTTGGATAGCCCCATCGTTTTGTTCAAACTGGGTAAACAAACCTTTCCGCTACAAGTGCAGTTTAAAAAGACGCAGACGTGTTATCTTCATAATCAGGGAATCTCTGTAATCGACGAAAAGAATATGTATAATATCTTCCCTAAAGGCGGAGTTTATGTGAAAATAACATTTGTTTGAGACTTTATGCGACAATAAATATATTTACGCAATGAATGAATATATTTATTTAGGTTTACTTATTTTTTAAGAGACAAATTTTTTTGGTTTGGGAGGTGGAGGAGTTGGGTCTACGCCTTCTTTAATAACAACATCCTTAATTAAAAAATATGTGAATAACATCATAATATACGGAAGTAATACGAGTATCCAAGAAATAGCCTTAAATCCCTTGGAGCATAACCAGTTCAAGACCCATGCCCAAATTACAAGGAACAATGCATTGGTAAGAAGAGTCCAAACGCCATAATTCTTTAAAAAACCCATGATTATGCCAATAGCGCCTATTACCAAATATAGTTGTGCAGGAGTGCAGTATTTGCTGAACTCAAAATTTCCCATTATATACTATCAGTATATAAAAAGTGCTTAGCGGAAATTAGAAATTTTATTAACAATTATTTTGAGTCTTGCAATTATTCTTCTTTTTACTGCTAGTTTCAGCTTCACAAGCCTTGCACCTCGCCAATGCAGCAGCCTCTTCTTTTCGCTTCTTTTCTGCTGCAGCCTCATTAGCAGCCTTATTAGCTTGACATGTTTCATTACATATACTAGGGTTACCTCCAATTATTGTATTTACAATTTTTGGGTCTGTAGAACTTGGTTTTATGGTAGGTTTAGGAAGTGGATTCACTGCACCTGGGTTCGACTTCCTTAAAAACGCTTCTTTCACCACAACAACGTCCTTAATTAAAAAATACATAAACAAGAAAAAAATAAACGGAAGCAAAACTATTATCCACGAAATCGCCTTAAACCCCTTTGAACATAACCAGTTCAATACCCAAGCCCAAATGACAACGAACAACGCCTTGGTCAAGAGCATCTCAATGCTATAATTTGCAAAAAAACCACTGATTATGCAAATTACACCTAATACCAAATATAGTTGCGCAGGAGTGCAATATTTACTAAACTGAAAATTTTTCATTTTCATATATATTATCATTATATAAAATAGTATTTCATATAGTTATAAACTTTGACAGACTCCAAATGTTTTCATTATTTTATGAATTACATAGCTTTGTACATGCCGTACATGCCTTCTTTACGCGCAACATCCCTGACAAACAAGAACATAAACAAGACCAAAATAAACGGAAGCAAGACTAGTATCCAAGAAATAGCAGTGAATCCCTTGGAACATAGCCAGTTCAATACCCAAGCCCAAATGACAAGGAACAATGCATTAGTAAGAAGGGTTTCAATGCTAAACTTCTTAAAAAACGCGCTGAGAATGCCAATTGCACCTAAAATTAGGTATAGCTGCGCAGGAGTGCAGTATTTGCCGAAATCAAAGTTTCCCATTATATATTATAATTATACAAAAAAGTATTTCAACGCCTAAATCTAACAATAAAAAAGAAGGTTTTCTTCCTTTTTTATTGTTTATAACTTACAACTCAAAATAATCTAACTAACTACTATCTATTTAATTATTTTTATAATTATTTTTATAATTTTTATTTTGTTTTTACTTGGTCGTCTTACGCACAACCTTTTTCTTTGCCTGCTCTGGCTCAGGTGCTGGTGCAGGCGCTGGCACTGGCTTGGGTGCAGGCTTCGGCGCCTCCTCCTCTTCTTCAATCTCTTCCTCCTCTTCTACACCCTCTTGGTCGGAATCCTCAACGATTGCACCAGATTCAACCGCATCAGAAGGTGCCTCCAACTGCGGAGCAGCCGCCTTCAAACGCTCCTTTTCAGCGGGCTTTAGCTTGATAAAGCATGTTCCAGTCAAGGAAGCTCTAGGCTTTTGAACAACTGCCTGAATGAGCTTCCAAGTAATGCCAAACTTGCCGTTTGCGAACCACAAACCACCGCATTGCATGACAAGCGCAACATTAATACCCTTTTGTAGAAAGTCCACAGGGGTAACCACTGGGTTGCTCGGGTTGGGAAACAAGGTGTTTCCGTCCTCGTCATAAATCTCGCATCTCCAATTTCCCTCCCAAACAGGCAACTTGATGCGAAGAGTAGGCGCCTTTGACAAATCCGACTCACCACTAGTCTTGTCCTTGCTATACTTGAGCATGGGCGTCCACAAGGCATCAATAACCTCAGGCGACGAGTGCACCTTACCAAACCACTCCTTAGAATAAGTAAGAGCATCAGTCTTAATCTTCTTCTCCAACGCCCGCATGTTTGCAAGGAACGCGTTGGCCTCTTCACTGGGATACTCTGCAGAAGGGAACTGCAAAGCCATTTCAAACTTACCATTACCCAATCCCGACTTTTCATCCTTAAAGTCCGATGCGCCCCATGTTAGCATAAGAGGTGTGGATACTCTAAGCCCAGTGTTAGTAAGCTTGTTAAGAATATTCACGCTCTTGCCATTGGACGCGTTCGCCTTTGGTGCGGTGAACTTGATGTTTGCTGCGTTGAATTGAGTGCCGTCTACGATTGTCTCTGCCATTGTCTCTGTGTGTGATATATATTCGTGCCGTATCTTTAAATCAATTTTTTTTTATATTAGTGTCCGCCAAAAAAAATGAAATGACATTTCGTGTAAAAAAATCCAAAAAAAATATTATTACATGTAAATGTAGATAAAAACAATTTTTCTATATAATATTATATGATGAGTAAATATATGGAAGAATATATGCAATGTATTTATAAAAAATGTGAGCACCACGTTCCCTCCTTGTGTAAATCTAGAAAACTGCGAAAAATAAACCCACCCGATGTCATTATACCAACTATCCATAATTTTGAAATTTTAACACAACATCAATATAATCACGCGCAACTCAAATCTTTTGTAAAGCATTACCGACTTAAACAATCAGGGAACAAAAATGAATTATTTGAGCGCATATATTGTTTCCTATATTTGTCTAAAATCATTCTTAAAATTCAAAAGGTATATCGCGGCGTCTTTGAACGCAAATATATTAAATGCCATGGCCCTGCGTTAAATAATCGGTCATTATGCACGAACGATACCGATTTTTTTACCATGGACGAAATTGCTTCATTGCCCAACGACAAATTTTTCAGCTACAAGGATACAGATGGATTTGTTTATGGGTTTGATATAGTATCGTTCCATCAGTTAATAAAAAAAGCGGACAGATATAACGCAGCACAAAACCCGTACAATAGAAGTATTATTCCTGGCTACGCTATAGATGACCTAAAGACCCTGATTAAATTAAGCAAAGTATTGAAGCGCCCTGTCTCTCTTGAAATCGTGGATATAGCGAATATTACGACGGAGGAAAAAACATTGGAGCATCGTATAGTGGACCTATTCCACAACATTGATGCACTTGGTCATTATAGTTCTCATGCTTGGTTTACAAGTTTAAACAGACATATGTTGATTCGGTTTATGAGAGAACTTTTAGAGATATGGAACTATAGGGCACAAATTACGCCAGAGACAAAATATGCAATTTGTCCGCCAAACGGCGACCCATTTAGGGGATTCAACATACATATAGTACATCTAGAGTCAGAAATCGACGATGTTAGAAAATGCGTTTTAAGTGTTTTGGAGAAATTTATAAATAACGGAGTTGACCAAGATAGTAAATCTTTAGGAGCATATTATGTATTGGGGGCGTTAACTTTAGTGAATGAAGATGCTGCGTTATCTTTAGGATGGCTGCATGAGTCTTTTTCGTATTTTTGAAAATACTTTAGCATGATATTATGGTATTAAAAATTAAAAATGATTGTAATATATAATATAATGCGTTAAACCACTTAAAAAGTTCTTGTAGTAGTATACTATAAGATGGCGAAGACGACTAAGACGACGACTAAGACTGAGACCCCTGCCCCTGCTGCTGCCCCCGCACCCGTTGCTGCTGCTGCCCCTGCCGCAAAGGCCAAGAAGGCCGTTGTGAAGACTGAGGCTGTTGCTGCCCCTGCCCCTGTTGCTGCCCCCGCACCTGTTGTTGCTGCTGCCTCTGATGCAGCTGCTGAGGTTGACTCCTCCCTCGTGGAGCAGTCTGGTGAGTTCCTTGTTAAGCTCCAACAGCTTGGCGCCCTCATCAATGCCCTCAAGACTGAGTACCGCACTCTTGAGAAGAAGTGGACTCGCGACCTTAAGGTTGCACAGAAGCAGAGCTCTAAGCGCAAGCGCAAGGCTGGTGCTCGTGCCCCCAGCGGATTTGTCAAGCCCACTCGCATCAGCGACGAGCTTGCCTCCTTCCTTGCCAAGCCCTCTGGAACTGAGATGGCTCGCACTGAGGTCACTCGCGACATCAACAAGTACATTCGTGAGCACAACCTTCAGGACAAGGCCAATGGCCGTCAGATTAACCCTGACTCCAAGCTTGCCAGCCTTCTCAAGGTCGCCAAGAACGATGTCTTGACCTACTTCAACCTTCAGCGCTACATGAGCCCTCACTTCGCCAAGGCGGGTGATGCCTCTTCCTCTGCATAAATGCAACCATAATACAAAACATAATTAAAATCATAAAAAGTAAATAATCAAACGAAACCATAAAAATGTATATTTTTGATATACATTTTTCAAATACTTATAACCCATGGGCAAACGGGCGTGTAAAATTATGCACTTTTTTTTATATAGATAAAATATACAATGAAACGGGTGCTTATTACGGGTGGGTTTGGATTAGTGGGAAGCGCAGTGCAATCTGTCTCTCTTGAATACGCTTCTCAATATGAGTTTGTCTTTGTAAAATCACGAGACTACGACCTTTCGAGTATGGAACAAACAAAGTCTATGTTTGAAAAATACAAGCCCGAATTTGTAATCCATTTAGCTGCATGTGTAGGCGGATTATTCAAGAATATGAAATACAAGGTTGACATGTTAGAGAGAAATTTAATGATGAATTTCAATGTTGTCAAGTGTTGCCATGAATATGGCGTTGAAAAACTTGTCGCCTGTCTCTCTACTTGTATTTTCCCAGACAAGACTAGCTATCCTATAAATGAGGACATGTTGCACGATGGCCCTCCACACACGTCCAATGATGCCTATGCTTATGCAAAACGAATGTTAGAGATTCATTGTCAAGCATATAGAGAGAACTATGGCTCTAATTTTGTTTGCGTTATTCCTACAAATATTTACGGGCCTCATGATAACTATAGTTTAGAAGACGGACATGTTATTCCTTCTCTCATTCACAAGTGCCACAATGCCAAGCTGGCAAATGATAAATTCGTTGTGCGAGGAACAGGTGCTCCTTTGCGCCAATTTATATATTCCAACGATTTAGCAAGACTTCTTATGTGGACCTTGGAGAATGTAAATAGAGAGAACATTATTCTCTCTGTATCTGAAATAGAAGAGGTACCTATTGAATATGTTGCGCGATTAATTGCACGAGCATTCAACTATGAACAACATATTGTATTTGACGCTTCTTTTGCAGACGGACAATTCAAGAAAACCGCGGATAATTGCAAATTAATGAACAAATTGGGTGGTGCGTTCCATTTCACTACCATTGAAAAGGGCATCAA
>JACCDP010754122.1_pt1 | contig 57844 bp, 46 predicted proteins | sample 7445841 | NCBI WGS metagenome assembly JACCDP01 (sample SAMN15323441, study PRJNA562643) | freshwater metagenome | isolation source: river surface water | place: USA:Blue River Watershed | collected 2017-08-17 | reverse complement strand
CCGCGCCGCTTCGCCCGCCTCCCCGGCGGCACCCGCCGCCCGCGGCGCGCCCTCCCGCCGCGAATGCCTGCCGTTTCTCGAGGCGCTGCATGACCTGGCCACGAGCGGGCTCTCCGCCGGAGAGGCCGTGCGGCTCCTTTCGGTGCGCATCAAGGAGCCGCGGCTGCGCGCGCTTTCGGCCGGCCTCTGGGAGCGCATCAGCGAGGGCGCTCCGCTTTCCCGCGCGATGGCGGCCCATCCGGCGGTGTTCGATCCTTCGATCACCAACCTCATCCAGGCCGGCGAGGCCACGGGCTCGCTCAACGACACGCTCGCGCGGCTCATCTCCCACCTCACCGAGCAGCGTGAGCTGCGGCGCCAGCTCCTCTCCGCGCTGGCCTACCCGCTCTTCATGGTCGCGGTGGCCTTCGGCGTCATCGTCTTCTTCCTCGTCTTCCTGCTGCCGCGGCTGAAGACGCTCCTCACGTCGCTCGGTGGCAAGATGCCGTTCTCCACCCAGCTGCTCATCAGCTTCTCGGAGTTCGCGCTCAGCTTCTGGGGCATCGCGCTCGTCGCGGCCGCGTTCGTGGGCCTGAGCTCCTTCCTCGGCTGGCGCCAGACCGCCGCTGGCCGGGCGGCGACCGACGCCTGGCTGATTCGGCTACCGCTCGTCGGGCCTTTCATCGTGTCCCAGACCGTGTTGTCGTTCGCGCAGACGCTCTCCGTCCTCCTCGAGAACGGCATCACCGCCGCCGAGGCCCTGCGCATGACCGAGAAGCAGATCGGCAACACCGTCCACCGCGAGGCCTTCAACGCTGCCACCGCGCGCGTGCTCGAGGGCGAGGCGCTGTCGGTTGCGCTGGGCCGCACGGGCTGCTTCCCCGACCTCGTCCTTGACCGCCTCGCCGTCGGCGAGAACACCGGCAACGTCGTCCCCAGCCTCAAGCAGATCGCCACCGCCTACCAGCGGCAGATCTCCGCCCAGCTCAACCTCTTCACCAAGGTCATCGCCAGCGGCGTGCTGATGGGCGTGTTCGTCTTCGTCGGCTTCATTGCCTTCGCGATCGTCAGCGCCGTCTTCCAAGTCAGCGCCAGCTTCAAGCTGGGCGGTTGACGCGTAGACACGCTTCCGGGCCGTGAACGAGGGGTCCCGTCTCGCGGATGGGGGAAACATCCGAAGGGAATTCGTCCCCGTGGCGACCAATCCGGTACAACCACGGATGGACACCCATTGACACGGATATAACCCGCTCCGCGTCCGATGTGGCTGCGGCTGCAGCCGCGGAGAATTCACGCCTCGCATACGTCCTGTATCCACAAACTGAGCCGCCAAAAGGCGCATGAGGCACAAAACCAGAGAGAAGATGCCGTTAACTCGCCGCGGCACGACCTCTTCGCGCGCTTCGCGGTTCCCATCCTCCGGGCAGACCACCACGGATCACACCGATACCACGGATCGGATTCCTTCATCCGTGCGATCGGTGAAATCATGGGTGGTTGGCCGGGGCAGTTTCACTTTCGCGTCCGATGTGGCTGCGGCTGCAGCCGCGGAGAATTCACACCTCGCATCACACCATCGTTCCCTGAGGTGAGCCGCCAAGAGGCACAGTCGGGCTGGGGCGGCGCGGAGGCTAGAGTCCGAGGCTACGGGACCTCGTACACCTCGACGAGCGCGGCGCCGCCGGCGCGTTTGCCGGAAACCTCAGTGGTGTATTTCCCGGGCGGCAGCGTGATCAGCAGCATCGCGTCATTGGAGCCCGGGTCCGCGAGGGCGAACGCGCCGACGCCGGCGCCGGCCGCCGTCAGTTGGGCCGAACCGCCCCAATTATCGTTGGCGGCGATCACCACCGAGCCACCGCCGAAGAGCTTGAGCTCGGGGTCGGGCATCGTCTCCGGCACGCCGAAGACCGCCAGACCGGGCCCGATGGCGCGGATCAGCACCGTACGCGCCGTCGTGCCGTCGATGTAGAAGCCGGCCACGAGCGAAGATCCCTCGGGAATCACGCGGCGCACCGACACGTTGACGAGCCGCGGCGTCGCTGCCGTCACGGCCGCCTTCGGCGTGGAGTCGTAGAGCTCGGCGATCATGAAGCCGGGGCTGCCGGAGCGGTCGCCCACCTCGATGATGTAATCTCCGGCGACGAGCGCGCTCTGCAGGATGGCGGCATCCTTGGAATCCGGGGTCGCGTACGCGAAGGCTCCCACCTGCGCGAAGGCGTTGGCGAGCGCGGGGCTCCCGCCCCAGTTGTCGTTGGAGGCGACCGTTGTCCCACCCGGCCGCGCGAGCGTCATCTGCGGGTCGGGCAGGAATTCACTCACGCCGAGCTGGGCGAGGGCCGGCCCGGCCGCGCGGGCGAGCAGGGCCTTGGTTCCGCTGGTGCCGGCGCCGCCGAGCACGGTGCCCATCGTCATACGTTCGCCGGGCTCGAGGATGGACAGGATGGAGAGGTTGATGAGCCGGCCCGTCTCCGCCGGGGTGGCTGGGATGAAGGAAACCGTTGAGAGGCTGCTCGTCACGCTGCCGTTGGCATTGGCCACGACGCACGCATAGGTGCCGGCCTGCGCCTCGGTCGCCCGGGTGAGGACGAGGGACGGGGAGCGTTCCCCGGCCAGGGGGACGCCGTTGCGCTGCCACTGGAACGTCGGCGCCGGCGTCCCCGTGGCGCCCACCGTGAGGACGACCGTCGACGGGGTGCCGGCGGCCAGCCGCAGCGTGGCGGGAGGTTGGGAGGTGATCACCGGCGAGCGGGCGCTGCCGGGTCCGGAGACGGTGACCGTGATGGAGGCCGTCGCGGTCGCGCCGTTGGTGTCGGTCGCGGTCACCGTGATGAAGGACGTGCCTCCGGCGACCGGAGTGAGACGCAGGGTGGTGCCGCTTACGGCGGCGGTCACGACGTCGGGCGTGCCGGAGACCGCGTTGAACGATAGGACGGCGACCGGGGCGTCGCCGGGATAGGTCCCGGCGCTCGTCACGGAGTTGATGAAGACGAGGTTGGACTCGCCGACGTTACCTGAGGTGAAGTTGCGCACGGGCAGGTCGGTGAAGGGGGACCCTGCGTTGACCCGTGGAAGGGCGGCGATGGCATCGACCACCGACATGCCGTTGCCGACGACTCGGCCGAATACGGTGTAGCCGCCACCGTTCGAAGTTCCGAGGATGTTGGTGTTATCGCGGACGTTGAAGTACCACTCGCTGGTGGCGCTGTTGATGTCGGACGTGCGGGCGGCAGCGAGGGTGCCGCGGGCGTTGGGCAGGTTGTACTCCAGCGACACCGGCGCCTGCTTCGCCACGTTGGTCACATTGCCGGCCGCGAAACCGTAGCCGCCGCCCTGCACGATGGAGACGGCACTGCCATCGAGGGCGGCCGAGCGATGGATGAACGTGGAGGCGTAGGCGCGGGACGCTACGTAGGCCTGAAAGTTGGCGACATGCTTCGGCGCGGCGTCGGGCCGCAGCTCGACGTTGAATTTTCCGAGAGTGGTATCGAACTGCACCAGCGGCCCCGATACGCCCGGCAGGTTAAAATGATTCCGCAGGTCGATGCTCACGACGGCCCCGCCGGCCGCGAGCGACTGGGCCGGGACCGGGGTCGAGACGGCGGGCGTACTGGCGGCGAGCCGCGCCGCGACGGCGACGGTGACAATAAGCAGGCGGACGGGAAGACGGCGGGCAGACATGGCGCCGCAGCGTGCCACCCGCTGGCGCTCAGCCAACTCCTTTGTGGAGCGCAGCGTCCCGCCCCGGCTCAGGGCAACTCGTAGACCTCGATGATGGCGTCGCCCGTCAACCCGCCGACGCCGCTCACCTGCGCGGTGTAGGAACCGGCGGGCAGGGTGGCGACGAGGGCGGCATCGCGGCTGGCGTTGGGCAGCGCGAAAGCACCGACTCCCGCGAATACCGTCGCCAAAGATGCGTTCCAATTGTCGTTCTCGAAGACCTTGGCGCCGTTGGAGTCAAAAATCTCCAGCTTGGGATCAAGCAGCGCGCCCTGGACTCCAAGCGCGGTGAGACCGGGCCCGACGGCGCGGATCAGGAGGGGCTTGGGTCCCGCGCCCGTCGGACCCGAGATGTTGAAGCCCGCGATCAGGATGTCGTCGCCCGTGCCCACCCGATTGCGCGCGGAAACGTTGACCAGCCGTGCCGATGAAGGGGCGCCGGTATCGTAGGCTTCGACGAGGACCACGCCGGCTCCCGTGCCCTGTGCCATGATCGAACGGGTGCCGTCGACCGCCTGCAGGAACGCGGCGTCGCGACTGCCGGCGGCGAGCGCGAAGGCGCCCACCGTCGGAAACACGGAAGTAAGGTTCTGCGGCCAGTCGTCGTTGGCGAAGGTGCGCGTCTGGCCGTTGTAGAGCTCCAGCCGCGGGTCGGTCATGGCGCCGGCGACGCCGAAGACGCCAAGCGTGGGGCCGACGGCGCGCACGAGGACGTTGCGGGATCCGCCGCCCACCGAGAGGCCGACGATGAGCGTGTCGGCCGCGCCGATGGCGGTGCGCACGGAAAGGTTGGCGAGGCGGGCGTCGGGATTCGGCGTGTAGACCGCCAGCGTGGCCGCGGCGCTCGTGACGCTGCCGGCGGAGTTCGAGGCGACGACGGTGTAATCGCCGGCATCGGCGGCGGTGGCAGAGGCCAACGTGAGCGTCGGGTTGGTGGCGCCCGCGACGGCGTTGCCGCTGCGCCGCCACTGGTAAGAAGGATCGGGCGAGGCCGTGGCGGCGGCTGTGAAGGTCACGCGGCTGCCGGCCCGCACGGTCTGGGCCAGCGGCTGGGTGGTAAAGGTCGGCGCGGTCGAGGCGCTGCCGGTGATGTTGAAGACGATCGGCTCAGGGGAGCCCTGGCCACCAGTGCCCACGCCCTGGGCCCGGAAGGTGAAGGAACCAGGCTGGGTCGGCGTGCCGCTGATCGAGGGCGTCGCCGATCGCACCACTCCCGAAGTTGGCGCGGGCGAGATGGAGAGTCCGGGTGGCAGCGTGCCGCTGATGACCCAGTACTGAGCTGTGCTCGGAGTTCCGGTGTAGGTGAACGCAACCGGGGTGAGCGGGGAGCCGACGGTGCCGGTCGCTGGATTCCGCACGAGGGTCGTCCGCGGCGTAGCGTTTATGATCTGGGTGCCGCCCTGCGTCGCGATGAACGTGGTGGCCCCCGCGCGGCCGTGCAGGGCACCGAGCCCGGCGACGGTGAAGGCCGCCCGCAGGACCTCGCCGGCGCGGCCGGAAACCAGTTGCTCCCCCGCCTTGAGGGTCGCCTGCACCGCGGGACTGCGTTGCAGGAGCGCCAGCAGGGCGCCGGCGGGGAGATTGATCCAGGGGAGCAGTCGGCGGAACGTGGTCACGACGGCGGGCAGCGAGGTCAGGGAGGGGTGCATGGGATACTCCCCGACGCAATTTCCCCGTGGTCTAAACGCAAGCTCCCGGCCGGCCGATGCCGCGGTGAAACGCTCAGTCCAGGTGGATGACGGCCTTGATCACGCCGGCCGAAGGCTCGAGCCAGCCGGGAAAGGCCGCCGGGACCTCCTCGAAGCGCGCGTGGTGCGTGATCCAAGGGCGGGTGTCGATGCGGCCCTCGCTGATCAGCCCGATGATGCGGGGGAAGTCCCGGGTGAGCGCGTTGCGGCTGGCGAGGAGCGTGAGCTCGCGGCGGTGGAGGAACGGCGCGTGCGGCAGCTCCATCGGCTGCTGCGTGATTCCAACGTAGACGACCCGTCCCCCGAAGGCGGCGAACTCGAGCGCCCGGACCATCGAGCGGTGGCTGCCCGTGGCGTCGATCACCACGTCGGCCAGCTGCCCGTTCGTCATCGCCGCCAGCGTGCGGAGGTCCGCTTCGTCACCGCGGGCGAGGATCGTATCGGCCACGCCCATGCGTTCGCGCACGAAGGCGAGGCGGCCCTCGGCGACGTCCATCACCACCGGCCGGGCGCCGGACACCTTCACGAACTCGAGGGCGGAGAGGCCGATGGGGCCGGCTCCGATGATGAGGACGTTCTCGCCGGCCCGCGGGGCGCCGCGGTCGACGGCGTGGCAGCCGATGGCGAGCGTCTCCACCAGCGCGCATTGGTCGGGCGTGAGGCCGGGGGCGGGGTGCAGCTTGCGGGCGGGCAGGATGATGCGCTCCGCGAGGCCGCCGTCGCACATCACGCCGAGGGTGCGGTTGGACTCGCAGCAATTGGTGAGGCCGCGGCGGCAGGAGTAGCATTTGCCGCAGTTAAGGTACGGCTCGACGGCGCAGCGTTCCCCGGAGCGTACGTGGGTCACGCCCTCGCCGACTGCCTCCACGATCACGCTCAGCTCGTGGCCGGGGATCCGAGGATAGGAGAAGAACGGCATCTTGCCGAGGTAGCCGCTGAGGTCGGTGCCGCAGACGCCGACGCGCTCGACGCGCAGGAGCGCGTCGCCGGGGCCGGGTGCGCCGGGTGCCGGCACATCGATGATCCGCCATTCCTTGGGCTGCGCGAGTTGGAGTGCCTTCATGGCCGGGAAGTTTAGTTGTTCTCCGGCAGGCCCTCGGCGTGGCCGATGTTCTTTACCGGGGCGAAGATCGCCTGCACCTCGCGGAGCAGCTCGGCGTCGATCGGCTCGGCGAGCCACTTCGCCCATTGGCGGATGTTGGCGGGGTTGGCGCTGCCGGCGACGGTGGTGGCGATGTCGGGATGCGCACAGGAGAATTGGAGCGCGAGCTTCGCGATGTCGCTGCCGCGGGCGGCGCACAATTCGGCGGCGCGGCGGGCGGCGGCCTTCACCGGCGCGGGCTCCTTGAGCCAGGCCGGGAGGGGGGCGTTGGTCAGCAGGCGGGCCGAGAACGGACCCGCGTTCATGGCGCCGACCCCGCGGGACTTCAGGAGCGGCAGGATTTCGTCGGCGAAGCGCGTGTTCTGGAGGGTGTACTGGTTGTAGCTCAGCACGCAGTCGACGTCGGTCTGGCCGAGAATGAAGCGGAAGATCTTCATCGGGTAGCCGCTGAAGCCGATGAAGCGCACCTTGCCGGCGTCGCGGGCGCGGCGCAGCGCGGGCAGCGTTTCGTCGACGATCTGCTGCATCGGCACGAACTCGATGTCATGACAGAGGACGACGTCGAGGTGGCCGGCGCCGAGGCGGTGCAGGCTCACGTCGATGCTTTCGGCGACGCGCTTCGCGGAGAAGTCAAAATGGCCGAGGTCGTAGCGGCCGAGCTTCGTGCACAGGGTGTAGCTGTCGCGGGGTACGCCCTTGAGCGCGATCCCGAGCAGCACCTCGCTCATGCCGCGGCCGTAGAACGGGGAGGTGTCGATGAAGTTCAGGCCGGAATCGAGGGCGACCCGCACGCTGGTGAGCGCCTCGTCGAGCGTGACGCTGCGGAATTCGGCGCCGAGCGAGGAGGCGCCGAAGCTGAGGACGGGGAGTGGGAGGCCAGTGCGGCCGAGCGGGCGGGTCTGCATGGAGGAGGGGATTGCGAACTTGGGTGATGCGGGCCCGCGCGGCAATGCCGGTGGCGGGCGGAGAACCGCTCCGCTTTGCGTTTGCGGCGCGCCGCGGCCGCGGCTAACCGATCTCCCCGCCTCGAGTTCATCTCCCTCGCGCCCATGTTCAAAGCCGTCGTCAAAACCATCGCCCTGCTGGTGATCCTCTTCGTCATGCTCTACGTGGGCATGAACAACACCCACGCGGTCGACTTCCATTTCCCGCTGGCCGGAACCACGACGAAGCAGCCCCTTCACGCGTCGGCGGCGCTGATCTACTTCGGTATGTTCGCGGTCGGGCTTCTCGCCGGCACCATCCTCGCGGTGGGTGGTGGCTCGGGCAAAGCGAAGGCCTCCAAGGCCAAGTAACGCCCGGTGACGCTGGCAGCCCCACAAGCGCCGGCGTCCTCCGGCTCATTCGCCGCCGTGCGCGGCCGCGACGGGTTCTTCCGCGCCGGTCGCGACGCCGCCGGCCGTTGGTGGCTCCTCGATCCCGAGTCCCGCCCGTGCCTCCTGCGCTGCGTGCACGGCGTGCGGGTGGCAGGCGGGGCCGACGACGGGGCGCTACCGCAGGATCCGGCGGCGCGCCTCCGGGCCTGGGGTTTCAACGCCGCCGGCATCAGCCCCGCGGCGGTGCAGGAAGACGGTCTGCCTTTCCTCGCCACCGCGGAGCTTTCGGACGCCGGAGTGCGCCTCACCGGCCCGGGTTTGTCCCTTCCCGATGTCTTTGACCCCGACTGGCCGCGTCGCGCGGAGGCGCGTGCGCAGGAGGTCTGCACTCCTTTGTCCGGCGACCATGCTTTGGTCGGCTGGGTCAGTGACGACGGCCTCGCGTGGGCCGGTCACGCCGCAGGCGGCCGGCCCTCGCTGCTGCAGCAATGCCTCAGTCTCGAGCCGTCGTATGCCGCCTACCATGCGGCGTGGGAGTTCACGTTGGCCCTGCATGGCGGGGGATTGGAGGCGGTCGCGCGGGCGTGGGGCGTACCGCTGCCCAACAAGGAGGTCGTTCGCGGCATGACGCGCGCGGAGGAAGGCATCACGACGCGCGGTTACCTGCGCGACCAGGTGCGTTGGACGGCGGAGTTTGCGCGGCGATATTTCGCGACGGCTTCGGTCGCTTTGCGCGGGGCTGACGGCAACCACCTCGTGCTGGGATGCCGTTTCCGCGGTCCGGTCGGGGCGGAGGTGCTGGCGAAGTGCGTGTACCCGGCGGTGGATGTGGCGTTGCCGCATTGGCGGGACCTTCCCGCCGCGGGCGTCCAGGGGGCGGCTCAGCCGGTGCTGGCCGGCGAATTCTCCTGGGTGGAGCCCGATTTCCTGAAGGCGCCTCCCGCAATGTGGGCGGCGCGCCTCACCTCGGTCGAGCTCATGCTGCGGCGCGGTCGCGCGCAGCTCGAACGCCTGGCGCGCCATCCCGCGGTGGTCGGTTATGCCTGGGCCGCGTGGGCCGATGAGCCTGGCGAACAGCCGCCCTTCGCCCGTGGCCTCGTCCACGTGAACGGCGCCGAGGCGCGCGAACACACGGAACTGCTCACCGCCTTCAACCTTCGCGCCGAGTCCCTCCGGCAGATCTCATCCTCTTCGCACTGACATGTCATTCCGACTTCACCTCCTCGCCGCGCTTGCGGCCGTGTTCTCCGCGGGCTGCTCAAGCCTCGATCTCAACCGCGAGGTGGAGGTGAACCGCGTGATCAGCGGAACGGTCAACATCGGCCAGTCCTTTCCCGCCGGCTCCGAGGTCATGGTGCGCGCCCTGGAGATGCCGCGCGCCCCGGTTCCGCTGCCCGCCGGCGCGCCGGTGGAGCGCGTTCCCGCGGTTCCCGTGGAGAACATCCTCGGCGACTTCACCGTCACCCTCGGCTCCCCGGCGGCCGACGGCCTTCCGTTCCGCATCTCGATCGGCGCCGATGACTCGAGGCTCCAGCGGGGCATCCTGCTGGAGAGCCGTGTCATGTACGGCGGGCGCCTGCGCTTCCGCACGGTCAACGCCCACGCCGTCACCGCGCGGACGGTGGCCCTTCCGCAGCGGGTCGTCCTGCAGCCGGCCGGCCCCTGATCGTACCGTTCAGGCCGCGCGCGCGGCCTCATCCATGATGCGCAGCAGGGTCGCCTCGACCTCGCGCGCGGTCTCGGCGGCGCCGGGGGCGTCGAACATCGTGAGCAGGGCGCCGGGCGCGATCGTCGCGAGGATGGTGCGGCCGCCCTCGGCGTAGACGGCGATGCGGCAGGGCAGGGCGGTCGAGATCGCGATGTTCTCGCCGAGCACCTTTCCGGCGTGGACCGGGTTGCAGACTTCGAACACGCGGCACTCGCGGCCGAAGGCCACCCCCTTGCTCTCCATCTTCTCGCGGAGGTTGTGCACGCCGAGGACGCCGAACTTATGCGCCGCCGAGATGTCAGGCAGGCGCTGGCAGACGGTCTCGAGCGGAAGGTCGGTGTCGCGGGTGAGGACGAAGTCGGCGGGCATGGTTTCTCCGGGTTGAGGTTCGCCGGAGGCTGTCCGGTTCCGGACGAAACGCGACCGAATAGCTGGGCGCGTGTCGTGCGGCCGCACGCTCGCGTTACCGCTTGGCCTCCGCGTAGCAGCGGACCTCGAAGACCGCGGCGGTAATGTTCGGGCCGGCGCGAAGCTCTTGATTCGTTGCCAGCGGGTCATGGCTGATTCGCCGGACTGTGCGTGGCCGATCAGGCCCACAACCAGATCGCGGCGCGGGCCGTCGACCTCTTGGCGGACCATCTCAACTGCAACGAATTCTGCGCGCCGGAGCTGCCCACATGATGCTCTTCCCCGGCCGCTGGGTCAGTCCGACCCGGGGTTGAGCTGCGCGCTTACGATTTCCCGCCGCATGCCCACCTGCTGCGCCAGTCTCGGTATTGGTCTTGCGCCCCAGGTCGTGGAAAACTTCCGCTTCGTTGTCCTCCCCGTCCTTGTACCGCCGCACTTTCCTTTCCCATGCCGGCGCCGTGCTGGCGCTCCCCACCATCGGGCGGGGAGTCTCTCCCGTCGCGTCGAGTTTCCCCGTCGCCGTGTGCGATTGGATGATCCTGAAACGGCAGAAACTGGGCGCGTTTCCGCTGGCCAAGGAAATCGGCGCCGACGGCGTTGAAGTCGACATGGGGTCGTTGGGTGACCGCGAAACCTTCGAAAACCAGCTCAGGGACCCGGAACTGGCGCGGAAATTCAAGGATCAGGCCCGCGAACTCGGGGTCGGGATCTCATCAGTCGCCATGTCGGGCTTCTACGCGCAATCGTTTGCCGAACGCCCCACCGTCGACCGGATGATGAGCGACTGCATCGAGACGATGGGCCGCCTTTCCGTGCGGGTGGCCTTCTTGCCGCTCGGGGTGCAGGGAGACCTCGTGAAGCGGCCCGAATTGCGGCCAGTCATCGTGCAACGATTGCGCGCCGCCGGCCAGCGCGCCGCTGCCGCCGGTGTCGTCATCGGGATTGAGACTTCGCTGCCTGCGGCGGCAGAGGCCCGCCTTCTCGACGAGATCGGTTCCCCCGGCGTCCGCAGCTACTTCAACTTCGCCAACCCGCTCCAGGCCGGCCGCGACCTTCACGGGGAACTGCGCACGCTGGGCCGTGAACGCATCTGCCAGATCCATTGCACCGATGAGGATGGGGTGTGGCTGCAGGATAACCCGCGACTCGATCTTCGCGCCGTCCGGCGTACCTTGGAAGCGATGGGTTGGTCGGGCTGGCTGGTCGTCGAACGTTCCCGCCGCGCGGGGAATCCGCGCGACGTGAAGGGTAATTTCGGAGCCAACGTCGCTTACCTGAAATCCGTCTTCGCCCCTGCTGGATAAGTCGGAGCCGTCTCCGGCGGAGGCGTTGCGGTCAGCGAACTGCGAGGCTGGTTCAGAGACCCTGCCCCGCGTTCGAGCCCGCTCGGGTTTCGGTACTAGGAAACGGCGCGATTTCCGTCTCAGCGGTACAGCCAGTAACGTTGGCTCTGCTGCTGGTAGATGCGGGCCTGCTCGCGCCATTGGGCGAGCCATTTCTCCACGTCGACTTGTGCGCCGCGCGCGACGATGTCGTCGAAAAACGCCTGCGAACCCATATGGCGCAGGAATCCGCTTACGTCGCGGTTCGGGCCGGGCTTGAAGGGATTCTGGGGCGACAGTTTGCAGGCCAGCTTCATCAACCAGAAATTGAGTTCCACCGGTCGCCACGCCTCGGGGTCAGTGATCTGGATGTAGATGCCGTTGCCGTTCCGGCCGGTCTTCGCGTTCGGGATCGTGACACGCTGGAAGCGGATGCCGGGGAGCTTGGGCTGGATCGCCGCGAGTTCCTTCTCGAGCGCGTCGAGCGTGACCCGCTTGTGCGATAGCCCTCGGAAGGGATGCGCCGGGCCCACGCCGGTACGGAAGCCGAGGTCGAAGTTCACCTTGGGGTTCGGGTCGAAGTACGAGCCCAGCCCGGTCATCGGATAACCCTGCACCGCCTCGAAATCCTGGATCAGCCCGGAAGTGGGCACGAACTTCAGTCCGGTGTCGGGCCAGCGCATCGCGCGCGTCCATCCGCGCATCGGGATGACGCGCAGCCGGCCCTTCGCCCGTTCCTCGTCGCTGATCTCCAGCACGCCCGGCGCCTCCTTCGCCATGCGGGCCAGCTCCCCGATCGTCAGGCCGTGGACGTAGGGCACGCGGAACGCCCCGACGTAGTTCTGGCGCGACCACTTCATGTCCAGCGGGGGGCCGTCGACCTTGAGCCCGCCGAGCGGGTTGGGTCGGTCGAGCACGATCACCTCCACGCCGTGTTGGAAGCAGCCTTCCATCGCCCAGCGCATCGCTGCGGCGAACGTGTAGCTGCGCGTGCCGATGTCCTGCAGGTCGATCACCAGCGCATCGATGTCCTTCAGCATCGCCTTGGTCGGCCGGCGCGGGGGGAAGAGCGAGAACGCCGGCAGGCCCGTGCGCTTGTCGGTCATGTCGGGAACCTTCGCCGAGGCCGGGGCGTCGCCGTGGATGCCGTGCTCGGGTCCGAACAGCGCGACGAGCTTCACGCCCGGCGCCTTCCGCAGCACTTCCACGGTGGGCACCCCCTGGCGGTTGACCCCGGCGGGGTGGGAGAGAAGCCCGATGCGCTTGCCCTTCACGGCCGCGAAGCCGTCGGCCTCAAGGACGTCGATTCCCAGCATCACGGGATGGACCGCGCCGCGCGGTGGTGCGTCGAGGATCGGCGGCGGGGTGAAGAGGGGCTTCGCGCCCGAGGTGCCCGGGGCCTTCGTCGAACTGCAGCCGAGCAGCGCGAGCACCGGAAGGAGCAGGCTGATCGCGCGGGACGTCGGAAGGAGGCGGGCGGCGCCGAGCATCGCGCAGGGTGGCCGGCCGGCTCCGCGGCGGTCCAGCCGTTTCGTTTTGGCACCGGCCGTGGACGGTCGGGGTGCGCTCACTCCGCCGTCCGGACCGCCCTGATCGAGGTCGGTTGCGGCCCGGGACGCCGGCAGCCGGGATGTGACGCTTTGAGCCGGGGCCCGGTTCGGCCGGTGATCTCCGTCACCGCCAGCCGATGTGCGCCTCGCCGGTGGCGAGGTCGACCGTGACCGAGGCGTGCGCGAATTCGCGCGTGGCCTTCATGCCGTCCCAGCGGGCGGCGCCCGCGGGTGGCCCGAGCGGCCGCGAAAGTTCCGCGTAGGGCTCGAGCATGCCGTGGTCCGCCGTGTAGCCCCACGAATAGGCGAAGAGGGATCCGGGCTGCGCGGCGACGAGGAAGCAGGCGAGGGGAAAGGTCACGCGGTCGCGCGCCAAGGCGAGGAGCTCGGTCCGGGGGCGCGCCATCATCTCCCGGTCGAGCCAGTTGAAGCCCGGCCATCCCTTCACGACGGCGAACTTCCCGCGCTCCGCCGCGAGGGTGAGCGTGTCGAGGTCGGCCTTGATGTCGGCGGCGCCTTCCTTTCCGAAGGCCGCGAAGTGTTCGATCATCACGCCGTCGATCCCCTCCCAGTCGAGGATCCCGCGGAAGTCGGTGGTGCGGGTGCCGTTGACGAGCACGATGCGGCCGGCGCCCAACTTGCGCTTCGTGAGCGCCAGCATCTCTCGCAGGCCGGCGATGACCTCCCGTGCCTTCTCGGGGCCGACCTGCCGGGCGAGCGCGGGTGAGAGCGCCTGCGGCAGTGCGTCAGCGAAGAGCCCGTCGAGGGAGGTGTCGCGGTGCGCAGCCGCGACGATCTCCGACCACCACTCGCGGAAGTCGGCCTGGGAAGGATCGGGGCGCGGGGTGCCGGAAGGGTGCCGCACGACCTCGCCGCGGGCGTCACGCAGCGTCCATTCGTCGCGATAGGTCCGCTGCGCGGCGTAGCCGGGCCAGTTGATGAAGGCGTTCAGGTAGAACAGCACCCGGATCCGCGGGTTGCGGCGCTTGAGTTCGCGGGCGGTCGCCGCGATGCCGGCCTCGGTGCTGCCGTGCACGGCCGCGCCGTGGCTTTTCTCGAGGGCGACGATCGGTGCGTTGGCGGCGAGGAAGTCCAGCTGCGCGGGGGTGAGGTCACCGGCCCGCTTTCCGAAGTGCACGTAGAGCGGCACGCGGTCCCAAGGCAAGCCGCGCGGCGCCGCCGGCTCCGCGCCTTGCAGGGACACGATCGCGAGGGCCAGGGGGAGCAGGATGCGCACGGGACGGTGGCGCCTGATCAGGCGGGGCGCGGGGCGACGCCGATACCGGGGCGGTCGGGCAGCGTGATCCGGCCGTCGACGACCGTCATGCCGTCGAAGCAGTCGTTCGAGATGAGGAGCGCGCCGTCGAGGTCGGCCCAGTCGACGAGCGGCGAGAGCTGGGCGGCGGCGGAGACGGCGCACGAGGTCTCGGTCATGCACCCGAGCATGACCTTCAGCCCGAGGGCCCGGGCGACGATGATCATGTGCCGCGCCTCGCGGAGGCCGGTGCACTTCATGAGCTTGATGTTGATGCCGTCGTAGACGCCGCGGAGCTTCGGCACGTCGACCAGGCGCTGGACACTCTCGTCGGCGATGAGCGGCAGCGGGCTGCGCTGCCGCAGCCACGCGGCGTCGTCGAGGCGCTCCTTGGCGACGGGTTGTTCCACGAAGAGCACGTTCCGGCCGGCCAGCCACTCGATCATGCGGAGCGCGCGCTCGCGGTCGTTCCATCCTTGGTTGGCGTCGACGGTGATGGGGACGGAGCTGACGGAGCGGATCGCGTCGATCATCGCCCGGTCGCCCTCGTCGTCGCGGCCGAGCTTCACCTTGATGATGCGGAAGGGCGCGGCCTCGAGGGTCTTGGCGCGGACGACCTCGGGGGCGTCGATGCCGATCGTGAACGAGGTCGCCGGGGCCTTGCGGGGATCGAGCCCGAAAAAGCGGTGGAGCGGGAGGCCGACGCGGCGGCCAATCCAGTCGTGCAGGGCGATGTCGACGGCGGCCTTGGCGGCGGAGTTGCCGGGCGCGAGGGCGTCGACGGCGGGCAGGATCTCCTCACGGCGGAAAGGATCGGAGAAATCGCCGAGCAAACCCGCGACCCGGTCAAGGAAGGCGGCGGCGCCGGCCTGAGTCTCGCCCAGGTAGGGAGGCATCGAGGCCTCGCCGAAGCCCGTGATGCCGTCGTGCTCGAGCTCGACGAGCGTCGCGGGCGTGGAAGTCCGTGTGTTGCTGGCGATGCCGAAGGCGTGCCGCAGCTGCAGCGTATAGGGCCGGTGGCGGAGGATCATCGCGCCGAGGGAGCAGATTTCCCGCCGGTTGGCCACCTCGGCGGAGGAGCCGGAGGATCAGTCCTCGTTTTCGATCTCGGGATCGATCAAGTAAACGGTGTTGCCGTCCGAAACTTTGAACGCATGCCACCAAGTGCCGCCTGGCTGGACGGAGTGGAGGCACGAAAACACCTTCTTGGGGCCGTCCAATCCTCGGTCCCGGAAAGCGGCTACGTCGTCGGGGCCGTCGGGTCGATCCCTCCCGAAGGCGTGATCCGCCGCAGCCACGAACTTCCATTGGGGCTCGGTCAGCATGAACCGCAGGGTAACGTCGCCCGTGACGGTATTGGGGATGTAGATCTTGTTTTGAAGGCCTCCCTTGCCGGACTGGATGGAGGCTCCCCCCGTATTCCCCACGAGTACGTACCTCACGTTCGGGGAAGAGCCGCCGGAGGTTTCCACAGCGACATGGATGATCAGTTGAGTGGGCATGGAGGACGAGGGTGGTTGACCGCAGAGAGAAGGTAAGCGCCGTCAAATCCGGGGTTCGTCTTCGTTCTCGATTTCAGGATCGATCAGGACGGGGGAAGTATTTCCGTCCTCAATCACCCAGAAGGAGTGCTGCCACTTCCCCTTACCGGCCGCCTTCCGGTCAAAAACGCAGGAGAAGAACCGTTCCGTGTCGTCGAAGTCTCTCATCGCGTTCCCGAAGGAACTCGCGTCGTGCGTGCCATTCTTGACCTTAGCAAACTTTTGGGCGCGGGGGGCGTCCTCGAAGAAACGCCACCCCTCTTTCAGGACAAAGAGGAATTGGATTTTCCTCACCGGATTACCGGTCACGGGGTCTTTCACGCCGTTCAGACTGATCTTGTTACGAATCGCGGAGTTTTGCGGGTCGTTTTCCAGCGCAACGCCGGAAGGCGCGGCCAGAAGCCTGTAGCTAGCTGAATGAGGGGAGCCGGAGGAAGAAATAAGGGGGCTCACCTCAATCACCACTGGAGTCGGTAAAGTTTTCGCCATATTCGTGAACTGGGGATTTGGACTAGCGCCGGGAACCGTTCCGCAGCGGAGCGTAACCGGTTGCCCGCAGCAACTCCGAAGCCGTCTGCGCCCCGGCCGGGTCACCCGACGCCGCTTTCACACGCACCAAGGGCGCCAGCACACGCCAGTGGCGTGATCCGGCATGCGGCGCGAGCACGGCCGCGGCCCGGCGGACAAATTCCCGGGATGCGCCGGGATCCCCGGCTGCAGTCGCCAGTTCGCCCGCGGCGAGAAGTGCCTCCGCAAGCTCCCCCGCTGCATCGATGCCGGGACCGCCCGCGGCGGCCAGGGCCTCGGCGCGGGACACGGCTTCATCGACGAAGCGGCGGGCCGTCAGGTTGTCGGGTGTGCAGGCCCCGCGCAGGCGCAGCGCCGACGTGAGCATCAGCCGCGCGCTGAATTCCGCGCTGGCTCCATCCGCGGCTGGACGCAGCAGGGGCAGCAGGCGATCCAGCGCGGCCGCGGCCCCAGAAGTGTCGCCCGAGGCGAGCGCCAATTCGGCGAGCCTGAGTTCGAGCCGGTTGAGGTTGCGGCGCCAACGTGCGTTCTCGGGGTCATGGGCGACAAGACCGCGGGCAATTTCGAGTCCGGTTTCGGCTGCCTCCCGGGCTCGGGCCGCGCGGCCGGTCGCGGCGAGTAGGCCGCTCTGAAAGGAAAGATTGTCCGCTCGCCGGTACTGCCAGTCGCGATTGGCGGGTTCGCGCGCCAGCAACCTCTCGAGGCCGCGCGCCTCCTCCTCGAAGTGCAGCAGGGCGGCGGCCAGATTGCCCGACTGCTCCTCCATGCTGCCGAGCCACGAGCTGGCATCCTGAATCTTGCGTTCGACGTCGTCGCGCTCCGCGGCCGGAACCCGCAGTCGCAGCAGCGCGGTACGCTTGAGGGTCATGTCGCGCTTCGCACCCTCGAGATCCCCCGAGTCCTTGCGGAGCACCGCAAGGTTGTGAAGGCCCGAGATGGCCTCCAACTGCCACCGATGGTTGCCCGGCTCGCGCGAGACCAGCTGCAGCCCCGTGTCCCGGTAGCGCGTGAGGTACTCCAAGGCTCGGGAATGATTGCGCTGCCGGCGCCAGGTCTCACCGAGGTAAAACTCTGCCTGGCCACGCTCGAACAGCGCGCCCGCGCTGCCCGGGCTGCGGCGCACCACGGTCTCAACGCGGGCCAACGCGTCCTCGAAACTCTGCACCGCCTCCAGGTACTTTCCCATGCGCAGCCTGACCTCGCCCAGCTGCCGCACGATCTTGGCGTGCTGTACCCGGGTTGAGTCGTCGAGCAGCGCGGGCTCGAGCGAGCCGAAATAGCGCCGTGCCTGTTCCCCCACCGCCTCCAGAACGTCGAGCCGGCCGACTCGTGCGAGGCTGTCGCGGAGGCCGCCGGTCATGAACTCGAGGAGTTCATCGGATCGGCGCTGCGCCTCGCGCGCCTGGGACTCCGCCTCGCGCGCGACGCGGGCCTGCCAGAGGCTGACGACGGTGCCGGCGACGAGCGCGGTGCCGACGGCCGCCGCGGCGGCCACCGCGGCGCGGTGGCGCGCGATGAACTTGCGGATGAGGTATGCGCGGCCTGCGGGTCGTGCCAGCACGGGCTCGTCGGCGAGGTGGCGCGCGACGTCTTCGGCCAAAGCCGCCGCCGAGGCGTAGCGGCGCTCCCGGCGCTTCTCCAGCGCCTTCATCACGATCCAGTCCAGTTCCCCGCGCAGGAGCGCGGCGAGGCGAGACGGGGCGACGCCCCGGGCGGACGCCCTGCCGCCATCGTCTCCGGCGGCCGGGGCCGTGGCGCGCGAAGGTACCGGCGGGTCATCCTCCCGCAGGATGCGACGCATGCCGTCGGGTCCGGCCCGCTCCAATGCGGCCGGGTCGAACGGCGGCCGGCCGGCGAGCAGCTCGTACAGCACGACGCCGAGGGCGTAGACGTCGCTGCGCGTGTCGAGGTCGAGCCCGCCCGAATCGGCCTGCTCCGGGCTCATGTAGGCCGGGGTGCCGATGGCCTGTTCGAAGGAGGTGTGCACGGTGGCGTCGGCGATGCGACCGTGGACGGATTTCGCGATGCCGAAGTCGATGACCTTGGCGGCGGCCTCGGCGCCCTCGCCGGCGACGAGGATGTTGGAGGGCTTCAGGTCGCGGTGGATGATGCCCTTCTCGTGCGCGTGCTGCACGGCGGCGCAGACCTGCAGGAACAGCCGCAGGCGGGCGTCGATCCCGAGCCGGTGGCGGTCGCAGTACTCCGTGATCCGGAGGCCGCGCACGAGTTCCATCACAAAGTAGGGGCGGCCCGACACCGTGGCGCCGCCGTCGAGGACGCGCGCGATGTTCGGGTGGTCCATCATCGCGAGCGCCTGCCGCTCAGCCTCGAAGCGGGCGAGGACGGAGCGGGTGTCCATGCCGAGCTTGATCACCTTGAGGGCGACGCGGCGGCGCACGGGTTCGGACTGCTCGGCGAGGTAGACGGCGCCCCAGCCGCCTTCACCGAGCTGCCGCAGCAGGCGGTAGCGGCCGATCATGCCTCCGTCGGGCGCGCCGGGCGGCGGGGCGGGCGGGTCCGCGGGCGCGGTGGCGCCGGGATCGTCGACGGGGACATCCATGGCTGAGGGCGCGGAACGGTGTCGCGCAGGGACGCATGGACGCAAGGCCGCGATGTCGCTTGCTCACTTCCGGTGGCGGGCCTTGCATCGCGGAACTCCGCATGCGCCCCGCCACCGAAGCGCCCCCGAATGAGGCCTGGCTCGAGCTGCCCGGCGGCGCCATGCACTGGCTGTCGGGCCGCTGCACGATCGGCCGCCAGGAGGACAACGACCTCGTGCTGGCGGATGCCTCCGTGTCTCGCCGCCACGCGCTGATCGAGCCGGGCGCCGGCGGGTTCGCGCTGAGCGACCTGCGGAGCAGCAACGGCACCTATGTCAACGGCGTGCCCCTCTCGCGGCAGATGCAGCTGCAGGACGGGGATGAGCTCGGGTTCGGCCGGCTGGTGGCGCGTTATCGCTGCAACCGACCCGCCGGGCCGCGCGACCGGCAGGAGACCGCGGTGGACGCGACGGTGCGGGTGGAGGATTCGCGCGAGCGGGCGTGCTGGCTCCTGCTGGCGGACCTGGTGAGCCACTCGGCGCTGATCGCGGCTCACGGTAACCGGGGCGGGCTCGAAAGGTTTCAAGGTTGGATCGCCGGCCTGCGCCCGCTGATCGAGGGCAACGGCGGCGTGATCAACAGCTACGTGGGCGACGCGATCTTCGCGTGGTGGCCCGAACAGCCCGGAGCCGACGCGGGCCTGCGGGCGGCACTCGCGGCGATCGAGGCGTGGCGGCCGGCGAGCCCGGCGCCCTTCCGGATGGCCGTGCATCACGGGACGGCGGTCTGCACGCGGAGTGAGCGGGGCGAGGAGCTGTCGGGCCGGGACGTGAACCTGATCTTCCGGAGCGACAAGGTGGCCAAGGCGCTCGGTAGCGAGACGGTGCTCACCGCGGAGGCGGTGCGTTCGCTCGGCCTGGAGGGCCGCTGCCGTCCGCTGGGGCAGGTGGCGGTGGAGGGTATCCCCGGCCCGGTCACTTTCCTGGGGGCGCCCGACGCCGGAAACGCCGTATGAACGCGCCCGCGAATGATCCGGCCGGCGCGCCGGCGGCTGCGAAGGCCGAACCCTGGCTGCCCACCGAGTTCGGCACGCCGCGGACGTTTGCCGCCGGCGAGCTCCTGTTCTCGGTCGGGGAGGAACCCGCGGGAATGTTCATCATCGATTCGGGCCGGGTGGAGGTCTTCACGTCGGGCGAGGGGACCGAGGCGCGGGTCCTCGCGGTGCTCGGGCCCAATGACACGGTGGGTGAGATGGCCGTGCTGGACGACATGCCGCGCTCGGCGTCGGCCCGCGCCGCGGAGGAGACGGCGACGCGTTTCCTGAGCCGCCGCGAACTGCTCTACCTGCTGGAGCGGCGGCCGGCGATCGCGCTCGGTTTCATCCGCGAGTTCATCCACCGCATGCGGGCCATCAACCGCCGTTACTTCGAGGAGGTCGTGCAGGCCGAGCGGTTGGCGACGGTCGGGCGCTTCACCCGCACGATCGTGCACGACTTCAAGAACCCGCTCGCGACGATCCGCTGGACCTCGGAGCTGGCCACGGCCGACGCCACGCCGCCGGCCACGCGGCAATCGGCCCACGGGCGCGTGCTCCGCCAGGTGGAGCGCATGCAGGCGATGCTGCACGAGCTGATCGAGTTCACGCGTCCCGGCGGGCAGAAGGCCGACCTGCGGCCGGCCGACTTCGCCGCCTTCCTGCGGCACTTCGTCGAGGAGACGGCGCCGGAGCTCACCGCGCGTCGCGTCGCGCTCACGTTGGATGCCGCTCCCGACGGGGTGACCGTGCGCATGGACGCGCAGCGCCTTTCGCGCCTCTTCCACAACCTCTGCAACAACGCGGTCGAGGTCATGCCGCAGGGCGGGGCGATCCGGCTGAGCCTCAGGCTCGCGGAAGGCCGCGCGACGGTGGAACTGGAGGACACGGGGCCCGGCATCCCCGCCGCGGTGGCCGACCGGCTGTTCACGCCCTTCGCCACTCACGGAAAGGCCGGCGGTACGGGGCTCGGGCTCTCGATCTGCCGGCGCATCGCCGAAGATCACGGCGGTACGATCGCCGCGGCCCCGGGCGAGCCCGGCCGCGGGGCCCGGTTCGTGCTCGGGTTGCCGCTGGCACCAGCCTGAAAGCCTGAAGTCGTTCCCGTTCCTCCCTTTTCCTTACCCTGACATGCAACCACGCACCACCCATCCACGCGGGCTTCGCCCGCTCCTCGTCAGCCTGTTGCTCCTCCTTCCCTCGCTGCTTGCCGCGCAGGGGACCGGCTCGATTTCCGGTCAGGTGAGCAACCAGGCGACGAAGTCCTACCTCGAGGGCGCCTCCGTCGAGCTGACCGGCACCGGTCGGAGCGCGACGACCGATCGCGAGGGAAGGTTCGAGTTCCGCGACGTACCGCCGGGGACCGCGACCCTTGCCGTCGCCTTCACGGGCCTCGACCCCGCGCGGGTCACCGTCACCGTTTCGGCGGGCCGCCGGGCGGTGCAGGATGTCGAGCTCACCTCAGGCATCTACCGGATGGATAAGTTCACCGTCGCCGGCGAACGCGAGGGCACGGCCAAGGCCGAGACCCTGCAGCGCCTCGCGCCGAACGTGAAGAACATCGTGTCCTCCGACACCTTCGGTAACATCGCCGACGGCAACATCGGCGACATGCTCCAGCACGTCGTCGGCATCACCGCCGACTACAACGGTCCCGACGTGCGTCAGATCAGCATCCGCGGCGTCGGCTCGGCCCTCAGCTCCGTCACGATGGACGGCGCGCAGGTCGCCAGCGCGCAATCCGCCGGCACCGGCCGGCAGTTCGAGTTCGAGACGGCCTCGCTGGGCAACATCGAGTCCATCGAGGTGACCAAGGCGCCGACGCCGGACATGGACGGCGCCTCGATCGGCGGTAGCGTTAATCTCGTCACCAAGAGCCCGTTCGACAGCAAGCAGGGCCGGATCGTGACCTACACCCTCGGCTTCGCCGCCCAGCCCACCTACGCGGGTCCCACGGAGGCGAAATGGAAGCAGCCGATCCGCGGCTTCGGGCCGTCGGTGAACTTCAATTACTCCGACGTCTTCGGCGAGAAGCGCAACTGGGGCATCAGCCTCACCGGCACGGTCCACAGCCAGCCGGCGGGCGGCGCGATCATCGCCAGCAGCTTCGAGCGCCGCAATGAACCGGGCCCGGCCTTTGCCAACAGCATCAGCCGCTACGTCGTGAACGGAATCACCCGCTCCCGCATCGCGACCGGTGCCAAGATCATGTACAGGTGGAGCGAGGAGACGACGCTGTCGCTGAACAACGTCTTCAATTTTTTCCACGAGAACAACGACACGCGTTTCCACACCCTCAACTCCGCCGTCACCACCAGCGCCAGCCTGCCCAGCCTGCTGGCCACGGTCGACGCTGCGGGTCGCCGCACCGGGGGCGGCTTCGTGAAGCCGGGTTACACGAGCACCTTCACCCAGGTCTTCGCCAACGGCGTCGAGCCGGCCTCGCCCGGCCCCGGCGCCCGCGACACCGCTTACTTCACCTCCCGTTGGACCAACCAGGGGGGCACGGCGAACCTCAACGTGGCTTCAAACGACAAGTCCGGCCGCACGTTCGTGTTCTCGCCCAGTGTGCGCCACCGCTTCCCGGGGCTGCAGATCGACTACAGTCTCTCCTACTCCGACTCGGCGACGTATTACGACGTGATGCACGAGGAGGATAAGTACTCCGCCCGGCCGACCGGCACGGTGTTCCTCGAGATCCCCAACCTCGGCTTCGTCATCGACCGCACTCAGGACACCAAGGTGCCGACCGTGCGCCAGACCGAGGGCCCCGATTGGCAGAACTTCAGCAACTACAGCCGCCTCCGGATCGACCAGACCGACCAGCGCGGCTACGACAAGGTCTACGCCGCCAAGTTCGACCTGCGGAAGGACGTCCTCACGCGGATCCCGTTCTACTACAAGACCGGCTTCACCGTGCAGCGGCAGATGCGGCACCTCTGGAACAATCCGCGTCGTTCATTCTACACCGGACCCGACGGCATCCTGAACACCGCCGACGATAACCAGGGTATCGGGATCTTCAGCGCGTTCCCCAAGGACTACACCTGGGACGAAAAGGAGTTCTACCTCAACCGCGGCGGCGTCCCGCCGTGGGTCGATCCCTACAAGGTCGCCGCCCACCGCCGTGACAACCCCCGGCTCTGGAAGGAAGACGTGGAGCTTTCATCCCGCCAGCGCCTGACTTCGGACCAGAAGATCCAGGAGGACATCCGCGCGGTGTACTTCCTCGTCAATGGCCGGCTCACCCGGCAGCTCTCGCTGCTCACCGGCGTGCGGCTGGAGGACACGGAGGTGGAGGGTAACGGCCCGCTCAACTACGTTTCCCCGCAGGAACTGGCGCGGCGGGCGGCGTGGACGGGTCCCATCACCGACGCCGAGCAGATCCGCCGCAACGTCGCCCAGTACAGCGGCCGCTCGACCAACAAGGGTGCCTACCGGTTCTTCCTGCCCGGGGTCCACCTCAAGCACCAGACGACCGCCGGCTGGGTCAACCGCCTGAGCTGGTCGACCGGCGTCGGCCGCCCGCCCTTCGGCAACATCATCCCGAACACCACGGTGAACGACTCCGCTCAGTCGATCACGGTCACGAACCCGAACCTGAAGCCGCAGTACGCGCGCAACTGGGACTTCAGCTCCGAGTACTACTTCACGCCGCAGGGCATGGTCTCCTTCGGAGCCTTCCACAAGAAGATCAGCGACTACATCCAGAGCGACAGCAGCCAGTTCGTCGCCGCGGGCCAGAACAACGGCTACGACGGCCAGTACGCCGGTTACCGCATCAACACGTCGGTCAACAGCGGCTGGGCCCAGATCCGCGGCCTCGAGTTCAACTACCAGCAGCAGCTCAGCTTTCTGCCGGGCTGGGCCAAGGGCCTCGGCGTGTACGGCAACGTCACCAAGCTGTGGACCAAGGGCAACAACTCGGCCTTCGTCACCGGTCCCGGCAGCAGCGCCGGCGGCACGCTCGCCGGGTTCCTCGACGTCACGGGCAACCTCGGCCTCAGCTTCCGAGGCTACGGCTTCGACCTGCGTCTCCAGGCGGTCTATCGCGGTGAGTACCTGATCTCGAACTCGACCACGCCCGCGCTCGTCACATGGCAGCTGCCGAGGACGATGTGGACGTGGAAGTCGCGCTACGCCTTCTCGCGCACGCTGAGCGCGTTCCTCGACCTCGAGAACTTCACCTCCACGCCGCTCGACAACCGATACGCCGCCTACGAGGACCGCTCGAGTTACTGGCGCACCTTCCACCCCAAGGTGGTCTTCGGCGTCACCGGCCGCCTCTGACCCGCTTCCGCGGGCGCCGCGCCCCCTTCGCACCCGCCCTCGCAAGGGGCGGGTGTTTTTTTGCCCCGTCGCGCAGGAGGTGCGGATCGCCTCGAGGAAACATCGCGAGGTGCGCCTGCTGCGTCGGTTCCTCCGTTTGAATAGACCGGCATCGGCGTGATCTGCGTCCAAAAACCGCGGTTGCTTGCTGAACTGCGGGTGAACGGCTTCACCACGCGGCGCGTTGCTTTGGCTCAGGTCTCGGTTCAACTGGTCTCCACCATGCCCCTGGTTCGCCGCTGCCCCGGAGCGTTGCTCCTCGTCCTGTTCGCCGTCGCGTCCCGCGCGGCCGAACCGGTGCCGCCTTCTTTCGGCGGCATCTACCCGCACCTCGCCACGTTCAATGAGGAGGCCGAGTGCGGCACGGGCGCCGTTGTCCCGTGGGCCGACCGCCTCTGGATCATCTCGTACGCTCCGCACAAGCCCACCGGCTCGACCGACAAGCTTTACGAGATCACACCAGACCTGCGGCAGGTCATCCGGCCCGAGAGCATCGGTGGCACGCCGGCCAACCGCTTCATCCACCGCGAGTCGCGCCAGCTCTTCATCGGACCCTACGTCATCGACGAGCAGCGCAACGTCCGCGTCATTCCCTATTCCCGCATGTACGGCCGTCCCACGGGCAACGCGCGGCACCTCATCGATCCGGCCGGCAAGGTCTACGCCGCGTCGATGGAGGAGGGCTTCTACGAGATCGACGTCCGCACCCTCGCCGTGACCGAGCTTTTCCGTGACGAGCAGGTCAAGGGCGACTTCCGCCGCGCCGGCCTGCCCGGCTACCACGGCAAGGGCCTCTACTCCGGGCAGGGGCTGCTTGTTTACGCCAACAACGGTGAGCACGGGAAGGAGGCCCAGGCGCGGCCCGACATCCCTTCCGGCGCGCTTGCCGCGTGGGACGGCCGTTCGCCCGCCTGGAGCGTCGTCCGCCGCAACCAGTTCACCGAGGTGACCGGCCCCGGCGGGCTCGAGGGCAACGCGGATCCCGCGAACGACCCGGTCTGGTCCGTCGGCTGGGACCACCGGTCCCTCCTGCTCATGGCGCTCCACGCCGGGAAGTGGCACGCTTACCGCCTTCCGAAAGCCAGTCATTCCTACGACGGCGCCCACGGCTGGAACACCGAGTGGCCCCGCATCCGCGACATCGGGGAGGACGACCTGCTGATGACCATGCACGGCACGTTCTGGCGTTTCCCGCGGGCCTTCACGCCCGGCCGCTCCGCCGGCATCGCGCCGCGCTCCAATTACCTGAAGGTCGTCGGCGACTTCGCCCGCTGGGGCGATCGCCTGGTGCTCGGTTGCGACGACACCGCGCGCAGCGAGTTCCTCAACAAGCGCCGCGCGAAAGGGAAGCTCGCCGGCCCCGGCCAATCGCAGTCGAACCTCTGGTTCATCGAGCCCGCCCAGCTCGACCGGCTCGGGCCCGCGCTCGGCCGCGGGGCCGTGTGGCTCGATGAGCCGGTGCGGGGCGGGGAGCCCTCGGATCCTTTCCTGTTCTCCGGCTACGAGCAGCGCGGCCTCCACCTCGCGCACGACGCCGGCGAGGCCGTCACGTTCACCCTCGAGGTGGACCGGGCGGGGAACGGTGCCTGGACCGAGTTGCGCCGCGTCACGGTACCGGCTTCCGGCCATGTCTGGACGCCGTTCGCCGCCGCGGAGTCCGGAGCGTGGATCCGCGTGCGCGCCCCGCGCGACCTCGCGCGGGCGACCGCGTTCTTCGCCTTCCGGAACCATGATCCGCGCGCGGCCGAGGCCGACGCCCTTTTCGCTTCGCTTGCGCGGGACGAGTCGACCGGCGCCACCGGAGGCCTGCTCCACGCGCGCGGCGGAGGAAAGAAGACCCTCGGCGTCGCGGCCGGCGACGGCTTCTACGAGCTAGGCGCCGACCTGCGGCTGCGATCCGGTGATGAGGCCGGCGCGGCCGCATGGATGCGGGCCAACGTCGCGATTCCGGCCGATGCGGTGGGCCTCGACGCGGCCTCGGTGATTTACACCGACGAGGCCGGGAAACGCTTCCGCCTTCCGCGCGGCCGCGCGGATTTCCGCGCCGAAGGCCCCTTGGGAATCGCCCGGGCCTGTCGCGAGGTGTGCACCGAGCGAGACCTGCTCAACGCGGGCGGGACCTTCTTCGAGCTGCCGGCGGAGAATGCCGGAGGCATCGCCAAGGTACGCCCGGTCGCGACCCACAACCGCCGCATCCACGACTACGCCAGCTGGCGCGGGCTCCTGGTGATGACGGGGGTGGGGGAGGGCGCCTCCGCGAGCGATCCCCGCGTGATCCGTTCCGACGACGGGCGCGCCGCCGTGTGGCTCGGCTCGGTGGATGAGCTGTGGAACCTGGGCAAGCCGACGGGGGTGGGAGGTCCTTGGAAGGAAACCGCCGTCGCCGCGGAAGAGCCGTCCGACCCTTATCTGATGACGGGCTACGACCGGAAGACGCTGGAGGTGTCGCACCGTGCGGATCGTACCGTGCGGATCCGCGTCGAGGTGGATGTCGCGGGCAATGGCCGCTGGATGCGGTACGCCGAGCTCGAGGTCCCGCCGGGTCGGAAGGTGACGCACGCATTTCCCGATGGATTCCAGGCCTACTGGCTGCGAACCTCCGCCGACTCCGCGGTCACGGCCACCGCGTGGCTCACCTACGATTGAGCCGCGTTCCGCCGTTCGTCCCTTTACCCTCATGAAACACCTACTCCCCACCCTTGCCTTGGGCCTGTTCGCGACGCTGCCCGCGCCGGCCGCCGACCGCCTCTTCCTCGAGGCCGAGGCCTTCCAGAATCCCGGCGGCTGGTCGCTGGACACGCAGTTCATCGAGCTGATGGGCTCGCCCTACTTGCTGGCCCACGGTCTCGGCGAACCGGTCAAGGACGCCTCCACGACCGCGACGCTGCCCTCCGCCGGCAAGTACCGCGTGTGGGTGCGCACCAAGGACTGGGTCGCGCACTGGGGCGCGCCCGGCTCCCCCGGCCGCTTCCAAGTGCTCATCAATGGCCGGCCGCTGGCCGAGACGTTCGGCACCAAGGGCAAGGCGTGGTCGTGGCACGACGGCGGGGTGATCGACGCCGCCGAGCCGCGCGTCACGGTCGCGCTCCGCGACCTGACCGGCTTCAACGGCCGCTGCGACGCGATCTACCTCACGAAGGACCTGGGCGAAACCCCGCCCGAGGACTCGGCCCCGCTCTCCGCGTGGCGCAAGCAGGCGCTCGGGTTGCCCCCGGCGCCGGAGGACATGGGTGAGTTCGACCTTGTCGTCGTCGGCGGCGGCTACGGCGGTCTCGGCAGCGCCATCTCCGCGGCGCGCCAGGGCCTCAAGGTCGCGCTCATCCAGAACCGGCCGGTGCTCGGCGGCAACGGCAGCTCCGAGGTCCGCGTCTGGTCGCAGGGACTCATCCGCCGCGGCAAGTACCCGCTCATCGGCGAGATGGTCGAGGAGTTCGCCGACCGCGCGAAGAACTCCCCCGGTCTGTATGAGGAATTCGGCGACGCCCAGAAGGAGGCGCACGTCCGGAAGGAGAAGAACATCTCCCTCTTCCTGAACGAGCACGTGTACGCCGCCGAGACGAGGGACGGCCGCATCATCTCCGTCACCTCCCTCAACACCTCCACCAGCCGGGAAAAACGCTTCCGCGGGAAGTTCTTCTCGGACTGCACGGGGCACGGCAGCCTGGCCCACCTCGCGGGCGCGAAGTACGAGATCGAGCTCAAGGACCTCCTTGGCATGAGCAACATGTGGGTCTGGAGCAACGCCACGGGCCCGCGGAAGTTCCCCGAGACCCCCTGGGCGCTCGACCTCAAGATGGACGACTTTCCGTATCCGAAGATGGGCCGCGCCGACATGGCCGACAAGGGCAAGGGCGAGTGGTTCTGGGAAAGCGGTTTCAGCAAGCATCCCATCAACGACCTCGAGTTGATCCGCGACTGGAACCTCCGCGCGGTCTTCGGTGCGTTCAACGCGATGAAGAACCGGGACGGCAAGGCCGAGCATCCCAACGCGAAGCTCGATTGGGTCGCCTACGTCGGCGGCACGCGCGAGTCCCGCCGCATCGTCGGCGATGTCATGCTCACGCAGGAAGACATCGTCTCGAAGCGCGAATTCCCCGATGGCTGCGTGCCCAGCACCTGGAGCATCGACCTGCACTTTCCCAAGAAGGAGTTCGCGGCCAAGTATCCCGACAATCCCTTCATCTCCTACGCCGACCATGACCGGCGCGTCGACCGCCAGTACGGCTACCCGATCCCCTACCGCTGCCTCTACTCGGTCAACGTGAACAACCTCTTCATGGCCGGCCGCAACATCAGCGTCACCGACGTCGCCCTCGGCACGGTCCGCGTGATGAAGACCATCGGCATGATGGGCGAGGTCGTCGGCAAGGCCGCCTCCGTGGCCATCCGCCGCAACTGCTCCCCACGCGAGGTCTACGCCCTCTACTGGGCCGAGATGGACCAGCTGCTGAAGCTGCCTGGCCGCGCCCGCCGCCTGCCGGACAACACCTTTGACCTTTCCGGGCCGGCGCCGGCGCCGGTCGACGACAGCGGCGGCCGCGGCGTGGCGGTTTCCTCCCTCAAGGGCATCGTGATCGACAACGCGCAGGCGAAACTCACCGGCAAGTGGACCAACGGCGGCGGCCTGCCGTTCGTGGGCAACGACTACGCCTACGCGCGCGGCCCGGGGAACACCGCGACGTTCGAGTTCAAGGTGCCGGCCGACGGCCGCTACGAGGTCCGCTTCGCCACCGCCCCGCATGAGAACCGCGCCAGCAACACCGCGGTCACCGTGCGGCACGCCGACGGCCGCGCCGCCGTCCAGGTCAACCAGCGCCGCGCTGGCGCCGTCGACGGTCGCTGGGTTCCGCTCGGCACCTTCCGCTTCGCCGCCGGCCAGACCTACGCCGTGGAAGTCGACGCCGCTAGCGCCGACGGCAACGCCCACATCGACGCCGTGCAGGTCCTGCCCGCGCCGTAGGTTGGTGACGAACCCACCGGGGAACGGCCCGGATGCCGCGCTCTAACACCGCCTCGTTCGCCCTCCGTGCCTACCGGCTCGCCGTGGTCGCGGTGATCGCCTGGCTGGTGCGCGACACCGCCGTGCGGCAGCGGTCGCACGGTGACGCGCCGATCGTCGTCGACGAGGTGCGGCCGTTCTTCCCGGCCGCCGCCGCCCTCCGGTCCGACGGGTCGGAGCGTGACGGACTTTTCGTCGTCGACCGCGAGGGACGCGAGCTGGGCTATGTCGTGCGCACGCAGCCGCGCTGCCATGACATCATCGGCTACTGCGGCGTGACCGATACGCTCATCGCGCTCGGGCCCGACTGGCGGATCCTCGGCCTGAAGGTGCGCTCCTCCGAGGACACCAAGGACCACGTGCGCGACGTCGTGGTGGACCGGCGTTTCCTCAAGAAGTGGAACAACCTCACCTGGGACCAGGCCGCCGACCTGGATTTCCGGCAGGCCGGCATCGAGGGTGTTTCGGGCTCCACCATGACGAGCATGGCGATCGCCCACAGCGTGAAGGCGCGGCTCAAGGCGAGCCGGGACGAGATCGCCGCGCGTCCGCCCTTTTCCCCGGGCTGGCGCGACTGGGGCATGCTCGCGACGGTCGGGCTTGCGGGGGTGATGGCCTTCGGACCGGCCGCGTGGCGCCACCGTTGGAAGCTGCCCTTCCAGATCTTCCTCGTCGGCTACGTCGGCCTCGTGAGCGGGGACCTGCTTGCGCAGTCGCTCGTCGCCGGCTGGTCGCGATCGGGCGTGCCTTGGGAAACGGCGTCGGGCCTCGCGCTGCTGCTCGCGGCCGCGCTCGTGGTGCCCTGGGTTTCGCGACGCCCGTTCTATTGCCACCACGTCTGCCCGCATGGGGCGGCGCAGGAGCTGATCGGACGGCTTCGGCCGCGCCGGCTGGCCGTGACGCTGCGGCCCGACGTCGCGCGCGCCCTCGGCATCCTGCCCGGCGCCCTCTTACTGCTGACGCTCGTTACCGCCATGCTCGCGCTGCCGCTCGACCTCGCGGGCATCGAGCCCTTCGACGCGTACCTGTTGCGCAACGCGGGCATAGCGACCTTGGTCGTGGCCGGCATCGGCCTCGTCGCGTCACTCTTCGTCCCGCAGGCCTATTGCCGCTTCGGCTGCCCGACGGGTGCGCTCCTGAACTTCGTGCGCTCGCGCGGACTCACCGACCGCTTCTCGACGCGCGACGCCGCGGCGCTGGGGCTCGTCGCGGTCGCGGCCGCCCTGAACTGGTACCACGTGCCGGTGTTGGTTTGGATGAAGGGGCTGCCGTGAGGGCCTTGGCCCTTTGCGTGGGCCTCGCGCTGGTCCCTTGCGCCGGCGTCCACGCCTTTGAGCCGGTTGCGGTTCGCGGCCGCGCGATGGGCACGACCTGGTCGGCGAAATGGATCCCAAGCTCCGCGGCGGTCGCGCCGGAGAGAGTCGGTCGCGAGATGGCGGAGGCGCTGGAACGGCTCGAGGGCATCTTCTCCACCTACCGTCCGGGCTCCGAGCTTTCGCGTCTCAACCGCGAGGAGACGACGGACTGGATCCCGGTCAGTCCCGAACTGGCGGCGGCCGCGGCCCGCTCGCGCGCCGTCAGCGAACTCACCGGCGGGGCGTTCGACGCGACGATCGAGCCGCTGTTGCGCCTGTGGGGCATCGGCCCGCATCCCGCCCCGGAGGTGGAACCGGAACCCGCGTCGCTGGCCGCCGCCCTCGCGCGCACCGGTTGGCGACTCCTCGAGGTTCGGTCGGAACCTCCCGCGTTGCGTAAGACGCGGCCGGACCTCGCCGCGGATTTTTCCTCGGTGGCGAAGGGCCTGGCGGCCGATGAGATGGGACGCCTCCTCGCGCGACTCGGCTGCGGCGATCATCTCGTCGCCGTCGGGGGAGACCTCCGTGCAGCCGGCGGCGGTCCGCGCGGTGAAGGCTGGCCCGTCGGCATCGAGGACCCTGCGGCCAGCCCGGCCAGGCCCGCGCGCACGCTGCTGCTGCGGGACGCCGCGCTCTCGACCTCCGGCAACCACCGCAACGTGCGCTCGGTCGGCGGGCGCCGCGTGGGTCACCTCCTTGATGCGCGCACCGGGCGGCCGGTGACGGGGCCACTCGTCGCGGTGAGCGTGGTCGCGTCTTCCGGTGCTGCCGCCAGCGGGCTCGCGACGGGTCTCTTCGCGCTGGGGGCCGCGGAGGGCGAGGTGGTCGCCCGGCGCGGGGGTGTCGCGGCGTTTTTCCTGCTGCAGGCGGACGGCGCCGGGAAGGCGCGCGAGACTCCGGCTTTCGCGCTTCTTCCAGAGGCGACCGCTCAGATCCGGTAGAACGCCTCGGCGTTACCCGTGAAGATGCGCTGGCGTTCCGCTTCGTTGAGCCCCGCCAACGTCTCGTCGACCGTCGCCACCCAACGCGGATAATCGGTCGCCAGCGTGCTGACGGGCCAGTCGCCCCCGAACATGAGGCGGTCGGGACCGAAGCACGCGAGGGCGTGCTCGATGTAGGGCCGCAGCTGCGCGGGCGTCCACGCGGCGTGGTCGGCCTCGGTCGCGAGGCCGCTCAGCTTGCAGGCGACGTTCGGCAGGGCCGCGAGCATCCGCAGCTCGGCGCGCCACGGGTCGATGAGTCCGGCCCGGATTCCCGGCTTGCCGAGGTGGTCGAGGACGAAGCGCACTTCCGGACATTGCCGCGCGAGCGCAATCACCCCGGCCAGCTGCCGGTGGAAGATGCACACATCGAAGCTGAAGCCGAAGCGGGGCAGCAGCCGCACGCCGCGGACGAAGTCGGGGCGCAGGCAGTAGGCGTCGTCCTTCTCCGATTGCAGCAGCCTGCGCACTCCCTTCACGAGCGGCAGGGTTGCGAGCCGCGCGAGGTCGGCCTCGACGGCGTCGCCCTTCTCCAGCGACGCGTGCGCGACGATGCCCTGAATTCTGGGCTCGGCGGTCACGAGGCCCGTGACCCATTCCGCCTCCGAGAAGGACCGCGCGCGGTCGCAGCCGCATTCGACGAAGACCATCTTGCCCACGGCCACCGGGCCGCAGGCGGCGCGGAATTCCTCCGGACCATGGCGGCGGTTGAGCCGCGGTTCGCCGGCCAGCCACGCGTAGGGCAACCGCGCGGGATCCCAGAGGTGCACGTGCGAATCGACCAGTGGAAAGGAGGGCATCGGCGTCAGACGCGGAGAAAGATCCGCCGCTCGTGCAGGAAGCGGGCGAGGATGAACATCAGGCCGAGGCCCACGACCGCGAGCATGCCCTGGCCGGCGCCGGCGCCGACGTTGGCATCGAGCCAGGCCTTGATGTCGCCGCCGACGAACCGCTGCGCGAGAACGCGGAAGCGGATGACATTGCTCGCGACGTAGAGCGTGATCGGGTTCATGCCGATCCAGACGAACGCCACGCACCAGCGTCGCCAGCCGCGCACGTCCACGACGTAGTAGAAGGAAGCCAGCAGCAGCGCGCTCCAGCCGCCGGCGACGAGCACGAACGATGACGTCCAGAGCTTCTTCACCACGGGGAACTGGAGGTGCCACATCCAGCCGGCGACGATCGCGGCCGCGCCGGCGGTGACGAGAAGCCGGAGCTTTCGCGCGTCGCCGAGGTCCGCGCGCCGCAGCAGGAGCCCGGCGAAGACGCCGAGCAGGCAGGTGGCGATGGCCGGCAGCGTGCTGAGGTAGCCCTCGGGATCGTACCAAGTATCGTACTTGCGACCGGGCAGGTACTGGAAGTCGAGGTGGTTGGTGAGGTTGCGGCCGGGCTCGTAGCCGCCGGTCACCCGCGCGGTGGTGGCTTCGAAGGCGGCGCGGATCTGGGCGGGCGTCGGGTTGGCGGCGCCGGTGGCGCGGGCGAGCGCCGCCTTATCGAGCTGGATGTCGCGGATCGGCACGAAGGTGAGCAGCGCCCAGTACCCGACGAGAAGGGCGGCGGCGGCCGCGGCGAGCCCGCGCGGGCGGAGGAAGCAGAACAGGAGCCCTGCGCCCGTGTAGGCGAGGGCGATGCGCTGCAGCACGCCCAGCAGTCGCAGGTCGGGCCAGGGGTTGGTGAACCCGCCGCTGTAGAAGATCCCGATGAGGAAGAGCATCAGGCCGCGGGTCACCACCCGCCGCGCGGTGCCGGCGCGGCCGTGCTCGGCCAGCTGGCGCGAGAGCGAATACGTGAGCGAGACGCCGGAGATGAAGATGAAGAGCGGGAAGATGAGGTCGTAGAACGCGAACCCGGCCCAGTCCTTGTGCGTGAGCTGTCCCGCGAGGAAGCGCGCGAGCGGTGAGCCGTTCACCTCGCTGAGCGCGTGCACGAGCGCGTCCGCGCCGAGGATCCAGAACATGTCGAAGCCGCGCAGCGCATCGAGCGACATGAGGCGGCCGTTGGGGGAGGGCGGGGCGTTCATGGGGCGCGCGGAGCCAACGGGCACGACGCCGCGGGGTCAACGGCGCCGCCACTCCCCACTCCACCCTTGCGCGTCCCGGCGGAACGCGGACCTTTGCGCGCATGAAGGTTTCGTTCACAGCGAAGGAGTATGCGCGGCTGCTCGAACTGGCCCACATGGGCCTGTGGATGGCAGGCGCGCGGCCCGACGACCCCGCGACCATGCCCGAGCGCTACGCCGACGTCGCGCAGAAGGTGTTCGGCCTCGCCGAATCGCAGGGCTGCGCCGACCTGGTCGAGGCGGATGTGAACGGCCAATATTTCCCGAACGAAAAGCTCACCACGGGTCCCGTGGCGGAGAAGATCGACCGCTTCGTCGAGGATGCCTTCTGGGGCGAACTCGTCGCCCGCCTCGCCGAGCGCGACCTTCTCGGCGAACTGGGCGCGACCAAGTTGGGCGAGGAGTTCTCCGACGAGGAGGAAGAGCGTCTCGGTGAGCTCGAGGATGCCTATTGGCGCGAGTTCGAATCGAAGGGCGTCGACAACCTCGTCGTCCTCCGCGGCGGCCGGGGCTGAGCGGGCCCGGCGTTCGCGGCAGCGCGTCGTCGCCGCTTCAGGCAGCGGAGGACCTGGACAGCAGGCGTAGCCGAGGCCAGTGGAGTTCTGAGGGCTGGAAGCCTCGACCCCCCGCAACCCGCCCATCAAAACTCCGTCCGCGCAGCGATCCTCCGTCGTGGACGAGGCATCCTTGCCTCGTGGAACCCGCGCCCGGAAAACGGAAGACCGGCGGGGAGGCACTGATTTTGCAAGACCCCGGCTTCGCGCTTGAGGGACCGCGGGGGGCGGCGTTTTGATTCCGCCGGAAAAACCGAACCACGAACGCGGTAAGCTGAGTCGTGTCGGATCCCTTCAACCCCATGAAACCCTGCCTGCCCCTGTTCCGTTCGCTGCTAACCCTGCTGCTTGCCGTCGGATTGCTGCTCGCCGTCCGCGCTGCCGCCCAACCACCCGCCACCGGCGTGATCGAGGGCCGCGTGTTCGACAGCGTCCGCGGCGAATACCTGGAGAAGGCGCTGGTCTCGGTCGAGGGCACGCGCCTTGAGACGCTCACCGACGCCACCGGCCAGTTCCGCTTGGGTAACGTGCCCGCGGGTACGGCGCGCGTTCGGGTGTTCTTCACCGGCCTGCCCCCGCAGACGGCGGCCGTCGCCGTCGGGGCCGGCCAGACGGCGCAGCGCGACTTCACGTTCGGGGTGGAGGGCCGCGGCCGCGGGGTGCCCGCCGGCGAAGTGGTCCGGCTCGACCAGTTCCTGGTGGCCTCTTCGAAGGAGATGGATGGCGCCGCGATCGCCATCAATGAGCAGCGTTTCGCACGCAACATCGTCAACGTGGTCTCCGCCGATGAGTTCGGCACCATCGCCGACGGCAGCATCGGCGAGTTCATGAAGTTCCTGCCCGGCATCACGAGCGACTACACCGGCGGTGACGCCCGGCGTTTCTCCATCGACGGCGTTCCGGCCGACAACGTGCCGATCTCCATGGGTGGCTTCGACCTCGCGAGCGCGGCCGGGGCCGGCACCCGCCGGGCGGTCGAGCTCGATCAGGTCTCGATCAACAACATCTCGCGCATCGAGATCAACCGCTCGCCCACGCCCGACACCCCGGGTTCGGCGCTCTCCGGCTCGGTGAACTTCGTCCCCCGCAGCGCGTTCGAGCGCAACAAGCCGGTCTACAACTACAGCGTCTCCTGGCTGATGAAGGACGCGGAACGGGCCTTTGCCCGCCGCACGCCCGGCCCGGGCTGGGGCCAGATGAGCTACAAGATCCACCCGGGCTTCGATGTGTCGGCGATCGTCCCGGTCACGAAGACCTTCGGCTTCACCGTCTCCGGCGGGTATTCGCTGCAGTATACGCCTCAGTCCAACGTCGCCATGCAGTGGCGCGGCGTGGCCGTCGGCACAACCGTCGGCGCCACCGCCACGAACGGCCTGCCGGCGACGACGCCCGCGAATCCCTACCTAGGCACCTTCTCGTGGCGCGACAGCGGCAAGGACACTTCCCGCGAGTCCTTCGCCACCACGGTCGACTGGAAGCCGGCCCGCCACGACCGCCTCACCTTCGGGTTCTCCTACGGCATGCTCCGCGAGCATTTCGCCACCCGCACGCAGACGTTCACCATCAACCGCGTCGAGCCGCTCAACTGGAGCCCCAGCCACACCTGGGGATCCGCCAGCACCTTTCCGACGACCGGCACGGCCATCAACGCCGGCCAGTTCACGATCGGAAACAACGGCCGCATCCGCCCCGGCCGCACCGTCACCCCCTCGCTCCGCTGGCTCCACGACGGCCCCGTCTGGAAATCCGACTCCGGGGTGAGCTACGGCAATTCCCGAATCCATTACCAGGACATCGACAAGGGCTTCTTCAACGGGATGACCGTCCAGCGGAACAACGTGCAGATCCTCTTCGACGACATCTTCTACCTCCGGCCCGGCCGCATCACCGTGCTCGACCCTTCCGGACGCCCCGTCGATCCGACGCGGCTGGATTCTTACTCCCTCGTCTCCGCCAACAGCAACCGCCAGCGGACCTACGACACCACGCGGCAGGCCTACGCCAACGTGCGCCGCGACTTCGATCTCCGCGGCGCCTCGCTCACGGTGAAGCTCGGGGCCGACGTCCGCTCCAAGGTACGCGACCTCCGCGGCCCCGGCGGAAATCTCGAGACCTATACCTACGTCGGCGCCGACGGCCGGGCCAGCACCACGCCGTTCACCCAGGCCGGGCTGGCCAATGACGACAGCCCGCTGCCGTTCCTCGACGTCAATTACTCGGAGCGCATCCCGGACTTCGGCATGCCCAAGCAGCAGCACGTCGACAACGGCAAGCTCTGGCAGGACTGGCAGCGGAACCCCTCGCATTGGACGCGCAACGCCAACAACGACTTCATCGCCGTCACGAGTTTCTCCCGCCGGGCCGAGGAAGTGATCTCCTCGGTCTTCGCCCGCGGCGACCTCGGCCTCCTGGGCAACCGCCTGCGCATCACGGGCGGCCTGCGTGCCGAACAGACCAACATCGACGCGGAGGGACCGCTCATGGACCCGGCGCGGGCCTACCAGCGCGACGCCGCCGGCAACGTGCTCCGCGGTCCCAGCGGCGCACCGTTGCTCCAGATTCCCACCAACGCCGGGTTGCCTTATTCGCAGCTGATCCGTGTCGAGCGCGGTACCCGGGCACAGAAGGAGTACCTGCGGTTCTTCCCGAGCGTGAACGCGAGCTACAACATCCTCGAGTCGCTCATCGGCCGGCTCGCCTATTCGCAGTCGGTCGGCCGGCCCGACTTTAACCAGTACGCGGGCGGCGTGACCCTGCCCGACATCGAGACGCTGAACCCCAACTCGCGCATCACGGTCAACAACGCCTCGATCAAGGCGTGGCAGGCCGAGACCTACATGGCGCGGCTCGAGTACTATTTCGGCAACGTCGGCAGCCTTTCCGCCGGCGCGTTCATCCGCGACTACGACAACTTCTTCGTGAACGTGACCGACTACGTGAGCGACGCGTTCCTCGAGACCTACGGCCTCGATCCCGAGGAGTACGGCCGGATCCTCACGGTCACGCAGTTCAACTCGCCGGAGCGGATCCGCCAGCACGGGTTCGAGGTCGATTACAAGCAGTCCCTGACCTTCCTTCCGCACTGGGCGCGCGGCCTCCAGTTCTTCGCCAACGTCAGCTCCCAGCGCGCGAAGAAGACCGACAACCTGCAGGACATGAATCCCTTCACGGCCAATTGGGGCCTCAGCTTCACGCGGCCGAAGTTCAACCTCCGGATCAACGAGAACTACCGCGGCATCCAGCGCCGCGGCGTGGTCGCCAGCACCGCCACCAACAGCATCGAGCCGGGCACCTACAACTACCGCCCGAAGCGCCTCTACGTGGACATCACCGGCGAGTACTACTTCCGCCGCAACACGGCGTTCTTCTTCGCGTTCCGCAACATCCGCGGGGCGACGGAGGACACGAAGATCTACGGGCCGAGCACCCCCAGCTACGCGCGCTTCCGCCAGCGTGACGACTACGGCGGCTCGCTCTGGACCGCCGGCCTCAAGGGCTCGTTCTGAGCCGCGCGGCGCGCGCGGGTCGCGTCGTTGCATTTCGCGACGCGGCCGTGCACGTTCGTTTCCGCATGAACCCCCGCGCCGCGTTTTCCCCCGCCCCGTCCCGCCGCCGCTTCCTCTCCCGCCTCGCCCTTGCCGGCGCGGCGCTACCGCTCGCGCGTGGGCTCAGCGCGGCCGAGTCACGGAAGAAGTCCGCCGCCGCGCCGCTGCCGCCCTGGACCGGCGGTCCCACGGTCATGCATGTCTTCTCCAAGCCGCTGCATTGGATGTCGTGGGCCGACACCGCCGCCCTCGTGAAGGCCACGGGCTACGACGGCATCGACTACACCGTCCGCGTGCCGCAGGGCCATGTGCTTCCCGAGCGCGTGGAAGAGGACCTGCCCCGCGCCGTGGAGGCCGCCCGCGCCGCCGGCCTCAAGGTCGAGATGATCACCACCGAGATCAACGGCCTGAAGACGCCCCACGCCGAGAAGATCGTGCGCACCGCCGCGCGGCTCGGCGTGAAGTACTACCGCCTCGGCTTCTTCAACTACGACCTCCAGCTCGGCGTGAAGGGGACGCTCGATTCGCTCAAGCCCCAGCTGCGCGATCTCGCGGCCCTTAACCAGAGTGTCGGCATTCACGGCGCCATCCAGAACCACGCCGGCCCGCGCGTCGGCGGCCCGATGTGGGATCTCCACGAGCTCCTGCGTGACATCGACCCGCGCTGGATGGGCGTGCAATTCGACATCCGTCACGCCGTCGCCGAGGCGGGCCAGTCGTGGCCGCTCTCGATGCGGCTGCTCGCCCCCTGGATCAAGTGCACCGACCTGAAGGATTTCCGCTGGGAGCAGTCGGCCGGGAAGGCCGCGATCGAGAACGTGCCGATCGGGGAGGGGATCGTGCCCTACGAGGCCTATTTCAAACTCGTGCGCGAGCTCGGGCTCAACGGCCCCGCCTCCGTGCACTTCGAGTTTCCGCCGTTCGAGCGCTCCCCGATCAGCGAGGCCGAGAAGCGTGCCAAGTTCCCCGAGCTCATGCGCAAGGACCGCGCCGCGCTGAAAGCTGTCATGGCCAAGGCCGGCGTAAGCTGACCTGCCCGCACCCGCCCGCCGGCGTCCGGGGCGCCCGACGGATGCCTCCGTTTTCCCCATGAAGCCCCCCGCCTTGCCCGCCCTCGTCCTGGCGTTCGCGCTCGTCGCCGCCTCGGCCCTCGCAGCGGCCCCGCGCCGTCCGAACCTGCTCCTCGTCTTCACCGACGACCAACGCTGGGACGCACTGAGCGTCGTGCAGCGCGAGCAGGGCGACGGCGCTCGTTTCCCGTGGCTGCGCACGCCCCACATGGACCGCCTCTCCGACGAGGGCGTGCGCTTCCGGAATGCGTTCGTCACCCTTGCGCTCTGCGCGCCGAGCCGCGCGGTGTTCCTGACCGGCCGCTACAACCACCTCAACGGCATCGCCAACAACCGCACGGCGTTTCCGGCGGAGAGCGTGACGCATGCCACGCTGCTGCGCGCCGCGGGCTACGTCACCGCCTACGTCGGCAAGTGGCACATGGGCAGCCAGGGCGGAAAACGGCCGGGGTTCGACTACTCCGCGAGCTTCATTGGGCAGGGCCGCTACATCGACTGCCCGATCGAGGTGAACGGCGTCGCGACGCCCTCGAAGGGCTGGGTCGACGACGTCACGACGGATTATGCCATCCAGTTCATCCGTGAAAACCGGGATCGTCCGTTCGCGATGATGCTCGGCTACAAGGCTACCCACGGCCCCTTCGACCCGCCGGAGCGCGCCCGGGAAAGGTTTGCCGGGGTGCAGGCCCGGCCGGTGCCAAACCTGACAAGCCGCGCGATCTACCGCGGCCCGGCCGACGAGCCCGCCACCGCGGCGAAGGCCGGCGGCGCCACAAACCTCGGCTACTTCCGCTGCATCTCGGCCGCCGACGACAACCTCGGTCGGCTGCTCGGCGCCCTCGATGAGCTCGGCCTCGCCGACGACACGGTCGTCGTCTTCAGCAGCGACAACGGCTACTACCTCGGCGAGCACGGCCTCGGCGACAAGCGCTCGCTCTACGACGAGTCGCTGCGCATCCCGATGCTCGCGCGCTACCCGCGCACTTTTCCCAAGGGCCGCGTCGTCGACGAGATGGTGCTCAACCTCGACCTCGCGCCGACCTGGCTGGAGCTCGCCGGCCTGCCGGCGCATCCCGCGATGCAGGGCCGCAGCTGGCGGTCGCTGGCCGAGGGCCGCGCCACTCCGTGGCGCACCGCGTTCCTCGCGCAGTACTTCCGCGAGAACGCCTTCCCCACCACGCCGACGATGGCCGGCGTGCGCACCGCGACGGCCAAGCTCATCCGCTACCCCGGCCACGACGAGTGGACTGAACTCTTCGACCTCGCCGCCGATCCGTACGAGACGCGCAACCTCGCGCGCGACCCCGCCCACGCCGCGCTGCTCGCGCGGATGAACGCCGAGTTCGAGCGCGAGACCAAGGCGGTCGGTTACGTCATTCCGGAGTATGCCGACAAGCCCGGCGAGGAGACGGCGCGGCCGAAGAAGTCCGCGAAGAAGAAGCAGCCCTGAGGGACCGGCGCGCCGAGGGGCGCGGCCCGGTCCGCTCAGCGGTTGACGTGCACGACCTTCGCCGGCGGGAAGCCGTTGAAGTAGGTCGCGCTCGCGTGGCTGTAGGCGCCGATGTTGACGCTGTAGACGAGGTCGCCGCGCTCGAGGTCGGGCAGGTTTTCGGCCATCGAGACGACGTCGAGGGCGTCGCAGGTCGGTCCGAACACGGAGCAGATGCTCGTCGGGCCCTTCTTGAACGCCTTCACCGGATACTTGCAGTGGTCGAAGATCACTCCCGAGTACGTGTGATACACGCCGTCGTTGATGTAGTAGCAGGTCTTGCCGTCGCGTACGGCCTTGCCGGTGACCTCGGCGACCGAGATGCCGCAGGGCGCCGCGAGGAAGCGGCCGGGCTCGGCCAGTACCTGGATGTCCTTCGGGAAGAGCCGTTCGATCTCGGTGTTGATCACCTTGGCGAGCTCGCGGAAGGGCCGCACGGTGTCGTCGTAGCGCGCGGGGAAGCCGCCGCCGATGTCCAGGAGGTTCATCTTCGTGTAGCCGCGGTCGCGCGCCTCCTTGAAGATGTTGGCGGTGAGGTTCAGGGCCTGGACGTAATTGTCGAAGTTCGTCGTTTGGCTGCCGACGTGGAAGCTGATGCCCTCGACGGTAAGGCCGGCGCGGTCGGCCTCTAGAATCAGGTCGACGGCCTCGCCGGGCGAGGCCCCGAACTTGGACGACAACTCGACCATCGCGCCCGTGTTGGGAACCTTGAGGCGAAGAGCCAGGCCGGCGTCGGGCGCGTGCTTGCGGATCTTGTGGATCTCCTCGCGGTTGTCGAAGGTGACGAGCGGCTTGTACTTATTGAGCTCCTCGAGGGTGTCGGTCGGCTTGGTCGGGTTGGCGTAGATGATCTTGTCCCAGATCCACTGCTGCCGCTGTTTGGCGGGAAGGTGGCGGATGTTCTGGTAGACGACCTGGAACTCGGGCATCGAAGCGACGTCGAAGCTGGAGCCCTCCTCGAAGAGGGTGCGCACGATCATCGGATCGGAGTTGGCCTTCACCGCGTAGTAGACCTGCACGCGCGGCAGGTGGCGGCGGAACTCGCGGTAGGCTTTCCGGAGGGCGTCGTGATCGATGACGAAGAGCGGCGTGCCGTGCCGCCGGGCCAGCTGCTGGAGCCGGGAGAGCGTGATCATCGCGGGTGGTGCTGGTTCAGCCGGCGTCGGTGACGAGGAAGTTCTTGAACTGCCACGGGTCGCGCAGGTCGAGGTCGGGCTTGTTGTACCGGTCGAACGTGCGATCCCGGCCCTTGAGCGGGGTCCAGTCGGAGGACTTCGAGATGAAGCGGCCGAGGTAGGGCTTGGAGATGCCGAGCACGTGCTCGTGCGGAAGGTCATCGGGGACCACCACGCCGCGCGCCGGGTTCTCGATCATCCACATCGACGCCGCGACGACGGAGATCGCGACCTGCATCGTGGTCGCGTTCTGGTGCGGGACGAGGCGGCGCGACTCCTCAATGCTCAGGTCGGAGCCGATCCACCACGAGTTGTAGGCGTGACCCATGATCAGCGCGCCGAGGATGTCGGAGCCCGCGGTGATCTCGTCGTTCATGATGCGCTGGTTGGCGTTCAGCTTGTAATTGTAACCGCGCATCTCGTTGAGGGAGGCGATGGCCTCGTCGCACGGGCAGTAGGCGTAGTGCATCGTGGGCCGGTAGACGGCCTTGCCTGCTTCCCGGACGGTGAGCTTGTCGGAGATGGTGAACGCCTCGCCGTGGCGCACGACCATGCCGAGGATGTCGTAGTCGGGCACCCAGGAACGCACCCAGGTGTTGATGCCCATGCGCGCGAGGCAGATCTGGTTGCGCGGCCCCTGCTTGTGCTGGTAGGCGTGCGCCGGGAGCTGCTTCTCGTGCGTGCCCCAGCCCATCTCGACGGTCGTGGTACCCTCCTCGCGGAAGCCCTCGATGCTCCAGGTATTCACGAACTCGTCCACCTGCTTGGGCTGGTCCGTGATCTGCGTGTCGCGCTCCGAGCAGTGGATGACCTTCACGCCGAGGGCGCGCGACAGGTGGTTGAACTGCTGGGTGCGGATGAGCTCCTCCAGCTTCGAGGCCGCGGCGCCCTTGACCTTGCGGTCGGCGATGAGGCTCTGGCCGATGTCGATCAGGCCCTGCTTCACGAAGTGCGAGATGAGGCCGGGGTTGGCGCCATGCTCGATGACGGCCGTCGGGCCCGGCTCGCTCCAACGGGAGAGCATGCGCCGCAGGTTCATGTGGCGCCAGTACAGGGTCTTCTCCGTCGGGTGCTGGTTCGCCCCGTGGGCGTAAGGATCCCACAGCTCGGTCGACGTGTTGATGTACATCACGCCGTGGTCGTGGCACCATTGCAGGATCTCGCAGGCGTCGATGTTCCACGCGAGGTCGATGAGCAGGTCGCCTGTGCCGACGTGCTTCGCCAGCAGGCGCGCCATGTTCTCCTTCGTCACGCGGTCGCGCACGAACCGCACGCCCTTCGAGGTCCAGCGCGCCAGCTTCTCCTTGCGGTTCTCGAAGTCCATGACCGTCACGTTCCGCGCCGGCACCTTCAGGTGCTTGAAGAGGATCGGGAGCGTGCATTCGGCTACCGCGCCGTAGCCGACGAACAGGATGCGCTGGTTGAATTCGATCATGATTTTACGGGATGAATTTCCGCCGAGTAAGCGGGCACGCGTCGAAGACTGACAAGAGTTTTCCCCCGCGCAAACGGCGCGCGCGGTTCGAAGCAGCGGAGGATGGGATGCGCGGCGGCCCGCTCAGGCGAGGCCCGCCGTCTCCGCGAAGCCGCACCAGAGGTTCATGATCTGCACGGCCTGGCCGCTCGCGCCCTTCATGAGGTTGTCCTCAGCCGAGGTGATCACGAAGTTGCCGGTGCGCGGATCGTGCACGGCGGAGATGTCGACGCGGTTGGTGCCGGTGACGTGCGCGGTGTCGGGCGTCTCGCCGGACGGCAGCACCTGCACGAACGGCCGGCCGGCGTAGGCCTCGCGCCACGCGGCGTAGAGGCCCTCGACCGTGGCGCCCGCCGCGGCGGGCACGGTGATGGTGGTGGCGATCCCGCGGCGCATCGGCGCGAGGTGCGGATTGAACTGGATCGCGGTGCGCGCGCCGGCGAGCACGGCGAGCTGCTCCTCGATCTCGGCGAGGTGGCGGTGCTTCACGAGCCCGTAGGCCTTCATGCTCTCGGCCCGCTCGCAGAACAGGTAGGCCTCCTCGGCCTTCTTGCCCGCGCCGCTCACGCCGCTGCACGAGTTCACCACGATGTGCTCGCGCGAGACGACACCGGCGCGCAGCAGCGGCACGAGCGGCACGAGGATGCTCGTCGGGTAGCAGCCGGGCGCGGCCACGACCTTCGCCTCCGTGCGCCAGCCCGGCGGCGTGAGCTCCGGCAGCACAAATCGCGCGTGCGGCAGCAGCTCGGGTGCGTGGTGCTTCCCGTAATAGCGCTCGTAGGTCGCTAGATCCGCCACGCGGAAGTCGGCGCTGAGGTCGATCACCCGCTTGCCCGCGGCCGCCAGCGCCTTCGCGTAGGTCGCCGCCGCGCCGTGCGGCAGCGCGAGGAAGAAGAGGTCGATGTCACCCGCGGCCAGCGCCGCCGGGTCGGAATCGGTGAACGCGAGGCCGCGGTCCGCGCCGCGCAGGCCGGGGATCACGGCCGAGAGGGCCTTGCCCGCCTGGCTGCGCGACGTGACCGCCGCGAGCGTGACGCGCGGATGCTGGAGGAGGAGACGGACGAGGACCTCGCCCGAGTAACCGGAGGCGCCGACGATGCCGACTTTCATGGGCGCGGACATTCGGGATGCCCCCCGTCGGAATCCAGAGAGAAAATGGCCCGGCCTGCGCGAAGGCGCGGGCCGGGCCGGGGGACCTCGCGGGGCGGGGGTGTGCGCCCGCCGCCGGAGGACGTCAGAACGAGAGCGAGTAGGCGATGGTGCCCACGCCGCGGCCGACCGCGAGGGTGTTGGCCGACTTGCCGAGGTTGCCCTGCTTGGTGAAGGCGTCGCTGCCCTCGGTGTACTGCAGGCCCAGCACGACCTTGGACTCCTTCGAGATCTGGAACGGCATGGAGAGGCCGACCAGCCAGTAGTTGCCCCAGGATTTCACCGACGGGGATGCGCCGTTGGCGGCCTCGTTGAGCAGGTAGGTGCCGTAGGTGGCGGTGAAGCCGAGCTCGGAGCCTATTTCCTTCAACGGCACCGCGTAGGCCGCGCTGATTTCCCAGGTCGCGCCCTCGAGGACGAAGTCATAGTAGACCTTCGGGATGAACTTCACGCCCTCTACGGTGTAGTTCAGCGCCAGGCTGGGCTCGTAGGTCGAGCGATAGAACCCAGCGCTGGTCGGGGCGCTCGGGTAGAAATAGGCGGTGAAGCCGGGCACGAGGCTCAGGTCCTTGCCGAGCGAGATCGTGTACGAGCCGTAGAGGTCGAACTCGGGATCGGAGCTGTCGGGAACCTTGTCGCCGTCGAACGGGAAGTTAGCCCAGACCCCGACGGTGAGGTCGCCGGCGACGCCCTCGACCGAGGGCTGGAACGCGGCGCTGCCGAGGCGCTGGCCGCGGAACATATACTGCGAGGCGAAGAGCCCCGTGGCGGTGAACGACATGGCCGGCGCGGCGGCGGGGGCCGCGGCTGGGGCCTGCGCCCGGACGAGACCGGCCGCGAGGATTCCGAGGAGAGCAAACGTGATTTTCTGTTTCATGGGAGGCTTGGGATTTGAGGGTTCCAGGAGGGAGTCCAACGACCCGTAGCAGACCGTGGGCCAGAAACACCCAAATCAATAAGCAACGCGAGCGGCGGCGCAGTTCTGTATCAGCCGTGCTACAGCTTTTGCGCCTGATTCTGGCCCTCGAAGGATCAGATCAGCCGCAGTCCGCAGGAACCAACACGGCACGGAACGCGCTCGCGGCCGCCAGATCCGGACTCTCCGCGCGAAGGGTTTCCGGAACTTGGCAAGGTTGCTGCTAAAGCGGCGGCAATCCGGGCGACTGCCGGAGCAAACACCAAAAAATCCATGAAGACTCCCACCACCAAACTCGCCACCGTGCTCACGCTGGCCGCCGCGCTGCCGGTTTTCGCCGACGTGAAGGTGAACGACAGCCTTTCCATCGGAGGCTACGCCGCCGCCTCCTACCGCACCACCGACCCCGACCCGGGCGCCGCGACCGATAAGTTCGACCTCGACGCCGCCAAGGCCATCTTCACCGGCAATTTCAAGCCGGTCACCGGCGTACTCAGTCTCTATTACCAGCCCGGCGCGCCGTCGGACGTCACGGTGCTCGACGCCTACGCCACCGTTGACGTCGGCGGCGGCAGCAGCGTCACCGTCGGGAAATTCCTCAGCTACATGGGCTACGAGGCGTTCGACATCCCGAACATGTCGCAGATCACCTACGCCAACGGTGATTTCCTCGCTCCCATTCCCGGCTACCACACGGGCATTCGACTGGACTTCGGCGACAAGGACAACGCCGCCGGCATCGCCTTGGTCGATTCCGTCTACTCCGGCCCGAATTACCTGAAGGGTGACGGCGAACTGAAGCACAACGCCGGCCTCGAGGCCTTCTACAGCTATAAGGGCATCAAGGACGTGACCCTCTGGTTCGGCATCGCCCACGACACCGAGGGCAACGTCGTCCACAAGAAGGAGTCCATCACCATCTACGACGCCTGGCTCTCCTACGACCTCTCGAAGGACGCCACCCTTGGCCTCGAGTTCTGCGCCAAAGACGGCGGTCCCGGCGACAAGGGCAGCAACTGGCTGGCCTACTACGGCTACAAGTTTGACGCCAAGTGGTCCTCGGCCTTCCGCCTCAGCGGCGAAAAGATGAGCGGCGGCCCCGGTTTCGTGAAGTACACGGTGTCGCCGAGCTACAAGGTGAACGACAACTTCTTCTTCCGCGCCGAGCTCTCCTATCAGGACTACTCGAAGTTCGCGACGAACAGCGCCACGTTCCTGGGCTTCCAGACCGTCCTCAAGTTCTGAGGAAGAGATCCCACTGACGCGCCGCGGCCCGAGCGACCGCGGCATCCCTTCGGCAGCAATTCCCCGTCCATGGGCGGGGCCGGGGCCGCTGCCTGCCCCGACTCCGCCGCCTCCTTTCCGTCCGCAGACCAACCACACCACACCGATGAAATTCCGCTTCACCTCCCTCCTCGCGTCCGGCGCCCTCGCGCTGAGCGCCGCCGCCGGCTCGGCCCGCGCGGCCGACACCGTCAAGGTCGGCGTCCTTCACTCCCTCTCGGGCACCATGGCCATCAGCGAGACCTCGCTGCGCGACGTGCTGCTCTTCACCTTCGACGAGATCAACGCCAAGGGCGGTGTGCTCGGTAAGAAAATCGAGCCCGTCGTCGTTGACGGCGCGTCCAACTGGCCGCTGTTCGCCGAGAAGGCGAAGCAGCTCCTCGAGCAGGACAAGGTCGCCGTCACCTTCGGCTGCTGGACCTCCGTGTCCCGTAAGTCCGTGCTGCCCGTCTACGAGAAGAACAACGGCCTGCTCTTCTACCCCGTGCAGTACGAGGGCGAAGAGGAGTCGAAGAATGTCTGTTACACCGCGGAGGCGGTGAACCAGCAGGCCACCCCCGCGGTCGACTACTATCTCAAGGAAGGGAAGAAGAAGTTCTACCTCCTCGGCTCCGACTACGTCTATCCGCAGACCACCAACCTCGTCCTTCTCGAGTACCTCCTGAGCAAGGGAGTCCCGCTCGCCAACATCGGCGGAGGCTTCCGCAAGGACGGCGCCGGCAAGATCATCTCCGCCGGAAAGTACACGCCGTTCGGCCACACGGACTACCAGCAGATCGTCGCGGAGATCAAACAGTTCGCCGCCTCGGGCGACGCCTGCGTGATCTCGACCCTCAACGGCGACACCAACGTGCCCTTCTTCAAGGAGTACGCGGCCTCGGGCCTCACCGCGGAGACCTGCCCGGTCGTGTCGTTCTCGATCTCGGAGGATGAGTTCCGCGGCCTCCCGGCGGACAAGCTCGTGGGCCAGCTCGGCTGCTGGACCTACTTCCAGTCGATCAACACGCCCGCCAACAAGAAGTTCGTCGTGGACTTCCAGGCCTGGCTCAAGAAGAGCAACGTGCCGGGCATCGTGAAGGAAGGCCGCGTGACCTGCTCCCCGATGGTGCTGAGCTACGTCGGCGTCTACCTCTGGAAGGCGGCCGTCGAGAAGGCGGGATCATTCGATGTGGATAAGGTGCGCGCCGCCTGGCAGTCCGGCCTCTCCTTCGACGGCCCCGGCGGGAAGGTGACGACGCAGAAGAACATGCACCTCACCAAGAATGTGTTCATCGGCGAAACCAAGGCCGACGGTCAGTTCAAAATCCTGACGAGCTTCAACAACGTCTACGGCGAGCCCTGGCTGAAGGGTAAGTTCAAGTAATCCGAATTCATATCCGGAATTCCCGGGCGGGCGTCTTCCGGCGCCCGCCCCTTTTTTTGGCACGGCTCTAGCATCTGGGTAAACCGCTGATGATCCTCGTCTTCAAAAGCCGCCTGCTGCCGGCGCTGCTGTTCGGCCTCGCCGCGCTCACGGGCGTCCACGCGGCCGACTCCCCGCGGGCTGTCATCGCCCGCGCCGCGGTGACGGAGGACGCCGCGGCACAGCGGGAACTCGTGGCCAGCTTGGCCGGCGCCGCCGACGCTTCCGTGGCGCCGCTGCTGGATGCTTGGCGGAAGGACCTCCTCTTCGTCTTCAGCAGCCCGGAAGGCGCCAAGGTTCCCGTGCAGCTTTCGGGCGACAAGGACTCGGCCGGCGCGCAGGAGGCGATCCGCGTCGACACCGGCCTGCCGCTCAAGGACTCCGCTGGCCGCGCGCTGCGCCTCGCGGCGGGTGACCTGGCCGCCGTGGAGCACAGCAGTTCCCTCCGCCGGGTGATGAAGGCCGTGCTCGATCTCGCCGACCTCGCGGCCGCGGATCCGGCCAAACGCATTCAAGCGCTCCAAACCATCGGTCGAGCTCAGGACGCGGAGAAGTTGCCCGCCCTGGAGAAGCGACTCGGCATTGAAGCCGACGTTGGTGTCCGCGCGGCCCTGCGCGAGGCGATCGCGCTGATCCGCCTGAAGGATGCGCGCGACGAGGTGAAGATCTCCGCCCTCGAAGAGCTGCGCGACCTACACCCGCTCGCCAGCACCGACTTCGTGCAGCGGGCGATGGATGCGGCATCCGACGGTACGAAACCGGCCGTGGTGGCGGCCGCCCGGGCAACCCTGCGGGCGGTGGAGACGCATCGCAGCCGCGTGGATTTCCTCGGCACGCTCTTCCGCGGCGCGAGCCTCGGCAGCATCCTGCTGGTGGCCGCGCTCGGACTGGCGATCACGTTCGGACTGATGAGGGTCATCAACATGGCCCACGGGGAGATGATCGCCGTCGGCGCGTACACGACCTACCTCGTGCAGAACATCTTCGGGGCCGGAATCACCCTGCCCTGCTTCGGCCTGAGCATGCCACTCCCCGGCCTCGGCCTGAGCGGCACCGCCTACCAGGCGTATTTCCTCGCGGCGATCCCGTTGAGTTTCGTGACGGCAGCGCTGGCGGGCATCGCGCTCGAGCGAAGCGTGATCCGGTTCCTTTATCGACGGCCGCTCGAGAGCCTGCTGGCGACGTGGGGGGTGTCCCTGGTGCTACAGCAGGGCTTCCGCCTCATGTTCGGGGCCAACAACGTGCAGGTCTCCAGCCCGGTCTACCTCAGCGGCAACTGGCTCGTGCACGACGTGATCCTCGGCTGGAACCGGGTCTTCGTGATCGGCTTCGCCGGCCTGATCGTGATCGGGATGTGGCTGGTGCTGACGCGGACACCGCTCGGCCTGCTGATCCGCGCCTCCATGCAGAACCGCACGATGGCGGCGTGCATGGGCGTGCGCACCGAGCGGGTGAACATGTTGACGTTCGGACTCGGCAGCGGCCTCGCGGGGCTGGCCGGCGCGTTCCTGAGCCAGATCGGCAACGTCGGCCCCTCGCTGGGACAGGGCTACATCATCGATTCGTTCATGGTCGTGGTGGTGGGCGGCGTGGGCAGCCTCGGCGGCACGATCCTGAGCGCCTTCGGGATCGGCGGCGTCGATCAGGTGCTGCAGCAGTACCTGCCGCACGTGGCGCCCGGTCTGAGCTGGGTGCCGGGCATCGGCGGGTTCCTCCAGAACCTCGCGCAGGACGCCGCGGTGTTCGGCAAGATCCTGGTCCTCGCCGGCATCATCCTGTTCCTCCAATGGCGCCCGGCCGGCCTCTTCGTGACCCGGAGCCGCAACCTCGACGACTGAACCATGGAAACTTCCCGTTCCACGGCTCCCCGCACCGCCGCCCTCGCCGCGGCGGCGGTAGTGCTCGTCGTCGTCCTGCCGGCGCTGCACGCGGCCGGAATCGTCAGCAACTTCACCCTCGGGGTTTGGGGAAAATACCTCTGCTACGCGCTGCTCGCCCTATCCGTCGACCTGCTCTGGGGCTACACGGGGCTGTTGTCGCTGGGTCAGGCCCTGTTCTTCACCCTCGGGGGTTACATGCACGGCATGTACCTGATGCGGATGATCGGCGACCTCGGGCAGTACAAGAAACCGATCCCCGACTTCCTCGTGTTCCTCGGCTGGGAGCGGCTGCCGGCCTTCTGGGAACCCTTCGCCAGCTTTCCGTTCGCGCTCACGATGGTGTTCCTCGTGCCGGGCGTGGTGGCCGCGATTTTCGGCGCGCTGGCGTTCCGGTCCAGGATCAAGGGGGTCTATTTCTCGATCCTCACGCAGGCCCTCACCTACGCGGCCTCGATCATGTTCTTCCGCAACAACCTACTCCTAGGCGGCAACAACGGGTTCACCGACTTCAAGTTCATCCTCGGGCACAGCCTCGCCGCGCCCGCCACCATCCGCGGACTCTACGTCGCCACCGCCGTCACGCTGCTGCTCGTCTTCCTGTTCCGCCTCTGGCTCGCCGGCACCAAGTTCGGGCTCGTCCAGCAGGCCATCCGCGACGGCGAGAACCGCGTCCTCTTCAGCGGCTATGCCACCGCGCGCTTCAAGCTCTTCGTCTTCGTGGCCGCCGCGCTCATCGCCGCCGCCGGCGGCGCCCTCTACACGCCGCAGGTCGGCATCATCAATCCCGGCGAGATGCAGCCCGAGAAATCCCTCGAGGCGATCGTCTGGGTCGCGGTCGGGGGACGCGGCACCCTCGCCGGCCCCGTCATCGGCGCCGTCGGTGTGAATGCCCTGAAGAGCTGGGCGACGCGGGCGTTCCCCGACCTCTGGCTGATCCTGTTGGGCGGACTCTTCATCCTCGTCGTCCTTTTCCTGCCCGGCGGGGTCGTGAGCCTGCCGGCCCGGCTCGCCCCTCTCTGGCGCCGACTCACCGGCAACCGTGCGTCCGCGCCGGATACCAAGCCCTGAGCCATGGCCCACCCCCTCATCTCGGTCGAGGACGTCTCCAAGACGTACGACGGCTTCAAGGCCATCACCCGCCTCACGTTCTACCTTTTCCAAGGTGAGCTGCGCACCGTCATCGGCCCCAACGGCGCCGGCAAATCGACCTTCTTCGACCTTCTCACCGGGCGCGCGAGGCCCGACGCCGGCAAGATCGAGTTTGGAACCGACCCAGCGACGACCGCTGACCTTACCCGACTGAACGAATGTGAGATCAACCGGCTCGGCATCGGCCGGAAATTCCAGACTCCGAGCGTGTACGCGGAACACACCGTCTGGGACAACCTCGTGCTCTCCCTCCGGGGCCCGCGCGGCGTCTTCGCCTCCCTGTTCCACCGCCTCTCCTCGACCGACCGCGACCGCCTCGACGAACTGCTGATCCTCGTTCGGCTCGACGCCAAGCGCCACTGGAAGGCCGGCCTCCTTGCCCACGGGGAAAAGCAATGGCTGGAGATCGCCATGCTCCTCGCCCAGGAACCGCAGGTGCTCCTTGTCGACGAGCCCGCCGCCGGGATGACCGACGACGAGACGAAACGCACCGGCGAACTGCTCCTGTCCCTCGCGGGCAAGCACAGCCTCATCGTCGTCGAGCACGACATGACATTCGTGCGCCAGATCGCGCGCGACGGCCAGGTGACCGTCCTCCACCAGGGCTCGGTGCTCTGCGAGGGAAGGTTCGACGAGGTCCAGTCCGACCCCAAGGTCCGAGAGGTTTACCTCGGCCGCGGCAAGCACGGCAACCGATGAACCCGTTGCTCAAGCTTTCCGCCGTCGAGACCTACATTGGCGGCTCGCACATCCTCCGCGGCGTCGACCTCGAGGTCCAAGCCGGCGAGGTCGTGGCGCTGATGGGCCGCAACGGCGTCGGCAAGACCACCACCCTGCGTTCGATCACGGGCGTGCTGCCCATCCGCGCCGGTGCCATCAGCCTCGCGGGCCAAAGGATCGACCCCCTAAGCCCCGACGCGCGCGCCCGCGCCGGCATCGGCTACGTGCCCCAGGGCCGCGACATCTTCCCGCATCTCACCGTGGCCGAGAACCTGCAGGTGGGACTCGTCGTCACCGGCCGGCGCGGCGCCGCCGCCCGCTCCGCCCTCGAACGGGTTTACGCGCTTTTCCCCGTGCTCAAGGAGATGCTGGGCCGCAAGGGCGGCGTGCTTTCCGGCGGCCAGCAGCAGCAACTCGCCATCGGCCGCGCGCTGTTGACCGACCCGAAGCTGCTCATCCTCGACGAGCCCACCGAGGGCATCCAGCCGTCGATCATCGAGCACATCGGCGACACGCTGAAGAAGCTCAAGGTCGAGCCTGCCGGACGCAACGACAGCGAGGACGTGCAGAATGCCGTCAAGGCTCTCAAGGCCGAGGGGCGCCTCGCCATCCTGCTGGTGGAGCAATTCGTCGATTTCTGCCGCGACGTCGCGGATCGCTTCTACGCGCTGGACCGCGGTGCGGTGGTGGCGGCAGGGCCGATCGCCGACCTCACCGACGAAGTCGTCCGCGAACACCTTCAGGTCTGACCCTGCTCCGTCCATGCACCTTACCCCCCGCGAACGCGAAAAGCTCCTCGTCGTCGTCGCCGCCGACCTCGCCCGCCGCCGCCAGGCGCGCGGCCTCAAGCTCAACTACCCGGAAACCGTCGCCATCATCACCTACGAGATCATGGAGGGCGCCCGCGACGGTCGCTCCGTGGCCGACCTGATGAGTTTCGGCACCACGATCCTCAAGGCGGCGGACTGCCTGCCGGGCGTGCCCGAAATGATCCACGACGTCCAGGTCGAGGCCACGTTCCCCGACGGCACCAAGCTTGTCACCGTCCACCAACCCGTCCGCTGACCCCGCCATGATCCCCGGTGAAATCATCCCCGCCAAGGCCCCGCCGCTTGAGGCCAACGTCGGACTGCCCACGCTCGCGCTCGAGGTCACCAACACCGGCGACCGGCCGGTGCAGGTGGGCTCTCACTACCATTTCTTCGAGGCCAACGCCGCGCTCCGCTTCGACCGCGCCGCCGCGCGCGGTTTCCGGCTCAACATCCCCGCCGGCACCGCGGTGCGCTTCGAGGCCGGCGACACCCGCCGCGTCATCCTCGTCGCCCTCGCCGGCCAACGCGAAGTCTGGGGTTTCAATGCCGCCGTGAACGGCCCGCTCGACCGCCCCGTCCGTCAAACCGCCAAAAAACGCGCCGCCCAAACCGCGCGCGCCCGCCGATGAGCCTGAAGCTTTCCCGCCGGCAATACGCCGAAATGTTCGGTCCCACCGTGGGCGACCAGGTGCGCCTCGCCGACACCGGACTCTACGTGCAGGTCGAACGCGACCTGATCGCTGAGGGCGGCGGCTACGGTAACGAGATCAAATTCGGCGGCGGTAAGGTGATCCGCGACGGCATGGGTCAGTCGTCCACCGCCCGCGACGCCGAGTCGCTCGATCTCGTCATCACCAACGCCCTCATCCTCGATCCGATCCTCGGCGTGATCAAAGCCGACATCGGCGTGAAGCACGGGCGCATCGTCGGCATCGGCCACGCGGGTAACCCCGGCATCCAGTCGGGGCTCGGCTCGATCTACCCGGACCCCGCGACGAAGAAGCGCAACCCGATGATCGTCGGTGCCGGCACCGAGGCAATCGCCGGCGAGGGTTGCATCGTGACCGCCGGCGGCATCGATACGCACATCCACTTCATCTGCCCGCAGCAGATCGACGAGGCGATCAGCTCCGGCGTGACGACGCTCATCGGCGGCGGCACCGGCCCCGCGCACGGCACGCTCGCGACGACCTGCACGCCCGGCGCCTGGAACCTCCACCGGATGCTCGAGGCGGCGGAGTCCTATCCCGTCAACCTCGGCTTCCTCGGCAAAGGCAACTGCTCCACTCCCGGGCCGCTGCGCGATCAGGTGAACGCCGGCGCCATCGGCCTCAAGCTGCACGAGGACTGGGGCACCACGCCCGCGGCCATCGACACCTGCCTCGGCGTCGCCGACGAGCTCGATGTCCAGGTCGCCATCCACACCGACACGCTCAACGAGGCGGGCTTCGTCGAGGCGACGCTGAAGGCGTTCAAGGGACGCGCCATCCACACCTATCACTCCGAGGGCGCGGGCGGCGGTCACGCTCCCGACATCATCCGCGTGTGCGGCGAGGCCAACGTGCTGCCGTCCTCCACGAATCCGACGCGGCCCTTCACGGTCAACACGATCGACGAGCACCTCGACATGTTGATGGTGTGCCATCACCTCGACGCGAAGATTCCCGAAGACGTGGCGTTCGCGGAGTCGCGCATTCGCCCCGAGACAATCGCCGCGGAGGACCGGCTGCACGACCTCGGCGCGATCTCGATGATGTCTTCGGACTCCCAGGCGATGGGCCGCATCGGCGAAGTGATCTGCCGAACCTGGCAGACCGCGCACAAGATGAAGGCGCAGTTCGGTCGGCTGACCGGCCCCGCCCACGAGGCCGCGGACAATTTCCGCGTACTGCGTTACCTCGCCAAGTACACCATCAATCCCGCGATCACGCACGGCGTGGGGCACGTCGTAGGCTCGCTCGAAGTCGGCAAGCTGGCCGACCTCGTGATCTTCAAGCCAGCGTTCTTCGGCGTGAAGCCCGAGCTGATCCTGAAGGGCGGTTTCATCGCGTGGGCCAACATGGGGGACCCGAACGCCTCGATTCCGACGCCGCAGCCGATGTTCTATCGGCCGCAATTCGGCGCCGCGGGCCGCGCCATCGGCCGCACGAGCCTGACGTTCGTCAGCGAGGCCTCGCTGGCGAATCGCCGCGGGCCAAAATCGCTCGGTCTCTCGCGTGAACTGGTCCCGGTGCAGCGCTGCCGTCGCATCGGCAAGCGCGACATGGTGCTGAACGACGCCATGCCGAAGATCGAGGTCGATCCGGAGACCTATACCGTGAAGGCCGACGGCGAGCACCTGACGTGCGAGCCGGCGAAGGAACTGCCCCTCGCCCAGCGCTACTTCTTGTTTTGAACGCCGGCGGCGACTTGCATGGCCCGATGCAGCACGTTTCCGGTCCAATCGCGGCGGCCGATTCCTCCCTGCCCGAAATTCCGATCGCGGTGGACCGCCACACCTTGGCCAAGCGGCTGTGGCGCGGCACCGCGGCCGACGGAACGGAATTCGGCTTCGAGCTCGCCTCCCCGCTCCGGCACGGCGACACGGTCCTGCAGGGTGCCGCCGCGCGCTACGTCATCCGGCAGGCCGAGGAGGCGGTCGTGGAGATCCCGCTGGATATGCCGCCCAGTGCCGCCGCGGGCGTCGGCTGGGCGATCGGCAACCTGCACCTCGAGCTTTCTTCGGAACCCACCCGCCTGCTCGCGGCCGATGAGCCCGCGGTGCGTCAGCTCCTCGACCGGCTCAAGGTTCCCTACCGGCCGGGGCGGGCGGTCTTCCGGCCGGGCCGTTTCAGCCGCGGAGCCCAGCCCAATCATGACCTCGGACCCAGCCACCGTCATTGATTCATCGGTGGCGGCGTGGCTTCCCGCGCTGCTTCAAGCGGCGGACTCGTTTTACCCCACGGGGACGTACGCCCACTCTTTCGGCCTGGAGGGACTGGTCCAACAGGGCGTGATCCGCGACCGGACCACGCTGCGCGATTTCCTGCTGACCACCGCGCTCCCCGCGCTGCGCCAGACCGAGCTGCCGCTTGCGGCAGGAGCGTGGCGCGCGCTGGCCGGGCCTGATTGGAGCCGGATCGGCGAACTCTGCCGGCTGTCGGCCGCGCTCCGCACCGCCCGGGAGGCGCGCCTCGCCTCGGAAAACATCGGCCGGCAGCGGGTGGAACTGCTCGCCTCGCTTAAGGCCGCGCCCCTCGCCCTCGAATTCCGCCGCCGTGCCGCCGAAAGCGGCTGGCCCGGTTCCTCCGCGGTCGCGGCCGCGCTTGAAGGCCGCGTTTGCGGCGCGCCGCTCGACGCGGTGCTGGCGGGCATGTGCCACGGCACGTTCACCGGCTTCATCGCCGCAGCCATGAAGCTCCTCCGCCTTGGGCAAAACGGAGCCCAGTCCCTACTCTCCGAGATGCTGTCGGCCACGCCTAGCCTCGTGGCCGCCGCCCGGGAGGTCGGGGAGGACGAAATCGGCTGGTTCAATCCCTGGCTCGACATCGCCGCCGCCCGTCACGAGCACGCCGACGCGCGGATGTTCATTTCCTAGCACCCATGGCCCTCAATCGTCCTCCCCGCATCGGCATCGGCGGCCCCGTTGGCTCCGGCAAGACGATGCTCTGCCTGAAGCTCTGCCAGCGCCTCCGCGACCGCCTTTCGATGGCGGTGGTGACGAACGATATCTATTGTTCCGAGGACGCGCAGTTCCTGATCCGGCACAGCGCCCTGCCCGCGGAACGCATCTCCGGGGTCGAGACGGGCGGCTGCCCGCACACCGCCATCCGCGACGATACGACGATGAACGAGCAGGCGGCGCAGGCCCTCGAGGCGAAGTTTCCGGACCTCCGGCTGCTCCTGGTCGAGAGCGGCGGCGACAACCTGACGGCCACCTTTTCCCCGGAGCTCGTCGATGCCTTCATCTACGTCATCGACGTGGCCGAGGGGGACAAGATCCCGCGCAAGGGCGGCCCCGCCATCCGCCACAGCGACCTTCTCATCATCAACAAGATCGACCTCGCGCCCCTGGTGGGAGCGGACCTCGGCGTGATGGACCGGGACGCGCGGGCGCAGCGCGGCAGCCGCCCGTTCCTTTTCTGCGATCTCAAGCGGGAGCATAACCTCGACGCCGTGATCGGCTGGATCGAGCACCACGTGCTCTTCGGCTCGGGCGTCCGGAACTGATGGCGGGTATCTCCGGCTTCCTGCGCCTGCGCGCCGAGACCACGCCCGAGGGCCGTACCGTCCTGCGGGAGCAGGCCTTCCGGGCGCCGTTCCACCTCAGCAAGCCCTACTGGGATCCGGATGCCCGCGCCTTGCTCGTCCAGGTCGTGAATCCCACGGCCGGGATCCTCGACGGTGACGAGCTCAGTTCCGACATCAGCGTCGGACCGGAGGCCGCGTTGGTCGTGACCACGCCGAGCGCGACGCGGGTATTTCAGATGCGCGAGGGCGGAGCCGGAAGCCGGCAGACCTTCGCCGTGGCGTCCCGCGGATGGCTGGAGGTCATGCCAGAACCGCTGGTTCCGCACCGAGGCTCACGTTTCCGACAGACGACGACGATCGAAGCGGCGGCGGATGCCTCCGTCTGCTACGTCGATCAGCTGATGCCCGGCCGGCTGGGCCACGGCGAAGCCTGGTCATGGGACACGTTGCAACTCGAGATGACCGTGCGCGTGGACGGCGAGCTGGTCCTCCGGGAAAGACTCGACCAAGGAGGAACCGGGCTCCGTGCCCTTGCGGAGGCAGGCGGATCAGGTACCAACGCCTGCTTCGCGAACCTCGTCCTTATCAGCCCTGAATCCGCGGGCCCGGACCCCGATCTTTTCCGTCAGCTGCACAGTCTGCAGGACGAGAGTTTCCTTATCGGCGTGAGCCCACTCCACCGGCAAGGCTGGAGCATCAAATGCGTCGCGCGGGATCCGATACGGTTGCGCGACGCGCTGAAGTCTACGCGAGCGCTGCTCGCCCGGCGCTTTCAGCGCCTCTCGCTCGACCTGCGCAAACTCTGAGCGGAGACGCGGGGCGCGGACCGCGAGACCGCCAGCCAAACGAGCGCGCCGACGACGGCGACGAACGCGGCGGTCGCGAACGGATGCGCGGCCAGGTGGCTGAAATCCCACGTGAACTCGCCACCACCCTCATGCCCATCGTGCCCCGGATGCGCCTGCGCCACGGCGGCGAGGACGGGAAGAACGGCGGCAGCGGAGAGGCGGCGGGTAAAGCGGTTCATGTCCGGAAATGAGCAGTTCCCATTCCACCTTGCCATAAAAAACTCCGGCGCCGCCGGGACCGGACACTCAACCGCGCAGCGTGCCGGCGGCCTTCTCGGCGAGGAAGCTCGCGTAGGTTTTTTCCAGACCCTCGCGCAGACCGATGCGGGCACGCCAGCCGAGGGCGTTCATGCGAGCGACATCCATCAGTTTCCGCGGAGTGCCGTCCGGCTTGGTCGGATCCCAGACGATACGACCGCCGTAGCCCGTCACCGTGGCGACCATTTCGGTGAGCTCGCGGATCGTGACGTCGGTCCCCGTGCCCACGTTCACCCAGTCGGGCGGCTGCGTCAGCTTCAGCAGGAAGGCGCAGGCGTCGGCCAGGTCATCGACGTGCAGGAACTCCCGACGCGGCGATCCCGTGCCCCACGCCCCGACCTCGGGCCGGCCGGCTTCCTTCGCCTCGTGGAAACGGCGGATCAGCGCCGGCAGGACATGGGAGTTTTGCGGGTGATAGTTGTCGGCGGGGCCGTAGAGGTTCGTCGGCATCGCCGAGTGGAACATCACCCCGTGCTGCTT
>JACCDP011322895.1_pt1 | contig 57871 bp, 45 predicted proteins | sample 7445841 | NCBI WGS metagenome assembly JACCDP01 (sample SAMN15323441, study PRJNA562643) | freshwater metagenome | isolation source: river surface water | place: USA:Blue River Watershed | collected 2017-08-17 | reverse complement strand
GCCGGGCAGGGTGGCGGTGGCGGCGGCGAGGTGGCCGCCGGCCGAGCCGCCGCCGGCGGCGATGCGGCGCGGGTCGATCCCGAGGCGGGCGGCGTTGGCGCGCACCCAGCGGAGGGCGGACTTGGCGTCGGCCACGCAGGCGACGGGCTTCACCTGGTGGCGGGAGGCGACGCGGTAGTCGGCGGTGATCGCGACCATGCCGCGGGCGGCGAGGTGGCGGCATTGCTGTTCGAACTGCGCGGGCGAACCATTCGTCCAACCGCCGCCGAAGAAGAACACGATGGCGGGGCGGCCGGTCTTCGGTCCGGAGGCCGGTTCGAAGATGCTCAGCGTGAGCTTCACGTCGCCGACGGTCTTGTAGACCTCGGTGCGGGCGCCCTCGAACGAGGGCGGGTACTTGAAGCCGCTCTTCTCGGCGGCGGAGGCCGGGGAGAGGAGGGCGAGCAGGAAGGGCAGGGTGAGCCGGACGACGGATTTCATCGGTGAAAGGAGGATGGGGGTCGGATCAGAAGGTGCCCTTGAGGCCGACGGAGACATAGACGCCGAAGTGGCGGTGCTGACGCGGAACGGCGTAGTCGGGCGTGAGCGAGCCGTAGCGGGTGCTCGTGAGGTAGGCGTTGAAGAGGTTGCGCACGTTGGCGTTGAGCGAGAGCCGCCGGCTGACCTGGACATCGGCGCTGAGGTCGAGGGTCGTGCGCGCGGCGGTGTAGTTGAAGGCGTCGGCGCCGAAGGCGGGCTGGGCGGCGAGCTTCTGTTCGCCGCGGTGGTTCCACTTCAGGTTCAAGGTGACGGGCTTCCGGGTGAAGGTGAGGCCCCAGTTCATGTTCCACGGGATGAAGCCGGAGAAGTCGGCCTGGCGGCTGCCGCTCAACTCGAGCTTCGTCGCGTTGAGGAAGACCGTGAACGGGCGGCCCCAGGCGCCGAGCACCGCGAGCGGATGGCGGGCGCTGAATTCCGCGCCGCGCACGCGGGCGTCGCCGGAGTTGTACTTGGTGGAGAGCTGCCACCCGACGTACTGCGGCTCGAGGCCGAGCGCCTCGAGGTCGGCCGCGGTGGCGATGCGGACGTCGTTGGCGAAGAAGTCGCGGATCTCCTTGGTGAAGGCGCCGAGGGTGAACATCCCGCCCTGCGGGGTGTAGTACTCGAGCGACAAGTCGTAGTTGTCGGCCGTCCACGGCTTCAGGCCCGTGTTGCGGATGTCGATCGTGCCGCGGATGACGTTGGGGTCCCCGAGCTGGGTCTCGTCGAGGTCGCGTTCGCTGATGGTGGAGTTGGGGATGATCTCGCTGAAGTCGGGCCGGCCGTAGGTGAGCGCGTAGGCGGCGCGGGCCTGCAGGTTCTCGGTGAGGTTCCAGGTGAGGTGGAGGCTGGGGTAGTAGCCGGCGTAGGACTTCTCCGCGCGGTAGCCGCGTTCCTCGCGCGTGAGGCGCAGCTCCTCGAGGGAACCCGCGGCCCCGGCCTCTGGGCGGCGGATGCGCAGGCCGCGGGCATCGCGGGCGAAGGTGCCGTCGGCGCGGCGGACGAACGCGTTGCCTGGCTCGTAGACGGGCCCGATCCCCTCGTCGTGGGTGTGCTCCCAGCGCACGCCGGTGAGCACGTTGAGTCGGTTGGAGAACAACCGCAGCTCGGTCTGGGCGTAGCCCGCGCCGACGGTTTCCTCGATCCACTCGGAGTTGGTGATGTGGAACTGCTCCGCGGCGACCGCCTGCGCGGGTGTCATCGTGAACAACGCGGGATTCTGCCGCCACGCGGCGTAGGCCCGATGCTTCGACGTCCACGGCGGCACAAGCCCCGGCAGGCCGAAGTGGGAATTGCGGCCGACGTAGACCTGGTTGCGGTACGGGGCGGCGGAGAGATTCCCGTTCACGCCGTTGTGGGTGTAGGTCGCGCTCTCCTTGCGGCTGTCGCGCGTCTGGCGGCGGATGAGCCCGCCGGCCTGCACCGCCGCGGGGAACGGCAGGAAGCCGACGCGGCGACGGACGTTGAGGTCGGCCGCGCGCAGGTCCTCCGACACGTCGCGGGAGAGGGCGCTCGCGTTGTTCACGCGGTAGTTGGCGATGTCGTAGAGGTCGACCTCGCGGCCGGTGTTGTCGAAGGCGCGGATGGACGCCGGCTGGATGTCGGTGATGCCCGTCATCACGATGCGCACGACCGGGACTAGGGTGACGTTCATGCCGGCGAAATTGCCCTCTTCGGTGCTACGGAAGGCGTTGCTGGAAGTGGAGGCGGTGAGGCTGGCGTCGATCCGCCAGGCGCCGTTGTCGAACCGGTACCGCAGGCCCGCGGCGCGGACCTCCTCGTAGCGCTTCATGAAGTTGCCGCTGCCGAGGGTGACGGTGCCGCGGCCGGTCGCCCCGGAGACGAAGTCGGGTCCCCACGTCAGGGGCACGCCGCCGAGGCTCGCGGCGATGGCGGGGGTGCCGTTGGTGCCGGCGTTGAAGTCCATGCTCTGGTGGCCCCAGTACGCCTGGTACTGGTTGATCATGGCGTTGGCGGAGAGCACGCCGTTGGGCGTGACGCGCCAGTCGGCCTTCACGCTGAGGGAATTGCGGGTGATGTCCTTCGACCCGTCGTTGATGCCGTACTGCTGGAGGAAGGGTCGCGCGGGCGAGGCGCCGGTGGAGGTACCCGCGGCGTTGTAGGTGAGCGTGGAGTGGTCCTCCTCGCCGGCGGACTGCGAGCGACTGCCGGTGATGACGATGCCGAAGTCCCGGTTGACGGGCAGCGTCGCGTCGAAGTCCACGCCCGGCATGACCTTCCGCTGGCGACGCTCGTACGAGTGGGGCTGGGGGCTGATCGTGAGGTAGTCGCCGGTGCCGGCCGCGTAGAGCCGGTAGCGGAGCTCGGCGCGGCTGCGCTCGAAGGCGCTCTTGCTCACCATGTTGATCGAACCCGAGACCGAATCGGCGGGCGTGGCGGGGGTGGGCACCTTGGCGACCTCGATGCGCGACACGTTGTTGATCGCGAGCTGGGAGAACTGGAATGTGCGGGAGTTGCCGTTGAAGTTGGCGTTGGCGAGCTGCGCGCCGTCGGCGAGCACGGTGGTGAGGTTGGTGGAGAACCCGCGCAGGGAGACGGTGTTGATCTGCGCGTCGTCGTGGTCGCCCGTGATGCCCGGCAGGAACTTCAGGAACTCGCCGACGTTGCCCTCGGCCATGTCGCCGAAGGAATCGGTCGAGATCACGGCCTTCAGGTTGGGGGCGAAGCGCTGCTCGTTGGTCGCCAGGGCCTCGCCCTCGGTGTCGCGCGAAGTGGCGACCACGAACGAGTCGAGCCGCACCGCGGCGGCGTCGCGCCCGTAGCGGGCGACGCTGGTGAGGGCGACGTCGCGCGTGACGGCCGCGCCCGGCGCGAGCTCGAGCTTGAGCTCCTGCGGATCGAGGCCGGTGTAGAAGACCTCGAGCGCGACGGCTCCCGGCGCTAGCCCGGTGAGGCGGAAGATGCCGGCGTCGTCGGTGAAGGCCACGCGGTCGGTGCCGCGCAGCGTCACGCGGGCGTTCGGGAGGTACTGGCCGGTGACGGCGTTCTGGACGCGGCCGGAGACGGCGGCGGTCTCGGCGGCGGCGACGCAGGCCAGCAGGAGGGGCAGGAGGAGGAGGCGGCGGAGCAGCGGGGTCATGGAAGGTGGGAGGTCAACGGAGAGCGTGTTGGAGCACGAAGGCGACGAGTTCCCCGCTCTCGAAGAAACCGCGCCACATCGAGTGGCTCTGGCCGGGCGGGACGACGAGCGTCATCTCGCCGCCGAGCGCGGCGTAGGCGTCACGCAGCCTTCCCGAATTGGCCGTGAGCGGCACGAGGCGGTCGGCGTCGCCGTGGATGGCGAACAGCGGCACGCGGGCCGCGGCGAGCGGGGCGAGGCGGTCGACGGGATTGTGGCGGATCAGGTCCGCCGCCAGCTGATCCGCGGTGAGCCCGTAGGCGGGCGCGGCCTTCGCGAGGCCGGGGTAGCTCGCGAGGTCGCACACGGGATAGATGCCGGCGAACGCCGCGACTTTTTCCGGGTTATCGGCCGCCCAGTTGAGCAATTGCAGACCGCCACGGCTGCGGGCGAGCAGCACGGGCCGCTTAGAGTAGCCGCGCCGGCCGGTGAGTTCGGCGTGCAGCGAGGTGAAGGCCTCGCGCCCCGCCGGGCCGCCGTAGGATTCACCGACGTCGATCCCCGCGATCGCGATGCCCGCGCGCGTGAAGCGCTCGAACATCCAGCGCTCCGCCTCACCCGGATAGGGCGGCAGGGTCGGTGCGTACCAGACCCAGGGCCGCGGTCGGCCGGCCGGCGGCTCGGCCGCCGGGATGAGGAACACCTCATGGCTGCCGAGCCTCCAAACGTCGCCGGGCAACGGCAGCTGCTTCCGCGCCGGTGCCTCCGCCGCCCGCGGCGACACGGCGAGGCCGAGAAGCGCGAGCGCGCACCGGCGGAGGAAACCTCGCATCGGGCGCGGCGTCAGAACGTGCCCTTGATGCCGAACGTCCACAGCGAGCCGAACTCCGCGCGCTGGCGGAACTGCGCGACGGCCGGCGTGCTGGGGCCTGCGATCTCCACGTCATCGGTCGGGTCGTTCACGTTCCGCAGGTTCGCGAAGACGGAGAAGTTCCGCCGGAAGGAATATTCGCCGGTGAGGTCGATGTAGGAGCGCTTCTGGCCCCAGGTGAAGGTGCCTGCCTCGATGCTCCGGCCCGTGACGGCGCCGCGGCGCTGGCGGCCGAGGTAGTTCCAGTTGAGGCGCGCGTTCCAGGTCTCGCGGCTCACGCTAACGCCCCAGTTCCCGCTCTTCGGGTAGTAGCCGGTGAAGTTTCCGGAGGCGACGCCGACCATCCGCTGCGAGCTGCCGTTGGCGAACACCTGCACGCCGCGCGCCCAGCGGGGCAGGAACGTGAGCGCCTGCCGGTAGTTCACGTCGAAGCCCTCCGCCCGGACGCGGCTGGTGAGGTTGTACTGCGTCGACACGTCGAAGCGGTCGTACAACACCGGATCGAGGCCGTAGAGGGCGAGGAACTCCGGCGTGGCGTCGAACGTCGTCGAACCGAAGAAGTTCGCGAAGTCGCGGCGGAAGGCGCCCACCGAGAGCAGGCCGACGCGTTCGAAGTACTGCTCGAGGCTCACCTTGGTCGTGCGCGCGCTCCATGCCTTGATGCCGGCGTTGTTGACGGAGATGCGGTTCGTCGTGCTCGGCGGCGCCTCGACGTCGGGCAGCGTCACGCCGCCGGAGTACTGGTTGAAGTTGGGCCGGCCGACCGACGTGTACCAGGCGGCGCGGACGATGAGGTTCTCGCGCAGGTCGTAGCTGGCGTTGATGCTGGGGAACCAGCGCAGGTACTCCTTCTCCACCCGGGCACCGCGGTCGACCAGCGTGAGCCGCGCGAGGCCGAGCGGGTCGGACGTGATCGCGGCGGGCCGGCCGTTGGCGCCGAGCACGACCTTGCCGGTGGCGTCGCGCTGGTAGTTGCGCGTCGGGTCGTTGAGCGGGCCGCGGGCCGAGATGTTGGTCTGCTCGGCGCGCACGCCGCCCGTGAGCTTCAGGCGGCGCTCAAGCAGCGTGAGGTCGCTGCGGAGAAAGGCGGCCGAGACGGTCTCCGTCGAGAGCTTCGAGTTGTTCACCTGCGAGCGGTAGACCGCGGCGTCGTCGCCCGTGAAGTACGCGGGGCGTGCGCGGAACAGGTCGAGGACCGCCTCGTTGCTCACCCACTGCACGCGCGGGATGCCGAAGAGGCCGGCCCGCTGGAAGAAATACGGGTCATACACCGCTCCCGCGCCGTCGTCCCCGCCGGCCGGCGTGGTGCTGGCGCGGCCGTCGGCGCCAACGAAGTTGTACGAGTACGCGGTCGTGCGGTTGTCGCTCCGCGACCGTCGAGCGTCGAGGCCGGCCTTGAGGGTGAGAGGCACCGCGCCGCCGAAGGAGCGACGGACGTTCGCGAACGCGGTCTGCTGGACGTTGCGCGAGGTCTGCGGCGAGGCGCCGGCGGTGCTGAGCGCGTAGGTGTTGATGTCGTAGGGATCGACGGGTCGGCCGGTCGCGCCATCGGTCACCGTGATGCGGTTCGGGCGCAGGTAGAAGATGTCGTCGAATGAGACAGTGACGCCGGTGCGGCGCGCGAGGGTCGAGGCGAAGCGGTCCTGGTCGATGTTGCGGAAGCGGTTCTGCGCCTCCGAAACGCCGAGGCCCGCCTCGGCCCGCCAGACGGGACCGTCGTGACGGAAGGAGAGCGTCGGCATGGTGGTGCGGCTGTAGCGGTGGTTGCCGCCGTTCGAGATCCGCACCTCGCCGGCGCCGGCGAAGCCGCGGGTGAAGGCCGGCGAGAAGTCGCCCGGCAGCACCCGGTTCACGATGAAGGTGAGCGAGCGCTGGTTGAAGTTCGTGTGGAAGGTCCCGTATTGAAAGGAGAACGACAGGCGTGTCGCCGCCCCGAGCCGGTAGTCGACCGTGGTGGCGAAGGAGGAGCGGTCGGCGATCTTCGACTCCGTGCGCACCAGGAAGTCGCTCAGGTACGGGTTGTCGGGTGTGGTGTCGGGCAGCGTGCCGCCGTTGGTGGCGGCGCCGGCGCCGCGCCAGGTGTTGGTGAGAAGCGGTCCCTCGGTGTACAGCGTCGAGGCCCCGCCGGAGACGGTGAAGCCGAAGCGCTTGTTCACCGGCACGACCCACGAGAACTCGAAGCCCGGCCGCACCTTGTGGGTCGGGTCCTTCTGCGGGCCCGCGGAACGGTGGAACTCCTTCGTGCTGTCGCGCATCGCGAGGTACACGCTCCCGTTGAACTGCGGCCGCGCCCGCTCGAAGGCGCTGCGCGGCACCATGTTCACCGAACCCGCCAGCGCCGATCCGGGTGACTCCGGTGTCGGCGAATACACCGCTTCCACGCGCGACATGGTGTTGATCGAGACCGCGTTCAGCTCGACGTTGCGTCCCGTGCCCGAGACCTCGGAGGTCGCGAGGTTGAAGCCGCCGATCGTCACCGGCACGTACGCCGAGGGCACGCCGTTCATCGAGATCTCCCGCGGGTCGCCGCCGCGGTAGTCCATCGTGATCCCGGGCAGCATCTTCAGGAATTCGCCGATGTTGCCGTCCGGCACGATGCCGAACTCGTCCGCCGCCACCACGTTCACGATGTTGGGCGCGAAGCGCTGCTCGTTGATCGCGATCGCCGCGCCGTCCATCTCGCGCGAGGAGGAGACCACGAGCGACTCCAGGCGGACGACCGACTTGTCGTCGCGCCCCCGCCCCGCGCCCGCGAGGCGGATGTCGCGTTCCACGTTCCGCTCGGTCCGCAGGTCGAGCGCCACCTGCGCCGGCTCCGCGCCGGTGTAGAAGACGTCGAGCGTCACCGCGGTCCGCGGCACGCCCTCGAGCCGGTAGGTGCCCGTCTCGTCGGTGAACGCCACGAGGCCGGTGCCGCGCACCGTGACGCGCGCATTGTTGAGGTATTGGCCGCTCGTCTCGCCGAGCACGCGGCCGGTGATGGCGCCGTCGGCGGCCGGAGCCGTCTGGGCCGCGGCGAAGGCGGGCAGGAAGAACGCGTTGAACGCGAGGAGGAGCAGGCCGGCGAACCGGGGCAGGCGGAATTTCATGGGGCGGGGTGGTAGCCGGCCGCGCGGGGTCGCGCCGGTGGCGAGGGGTCATTTCGATTTCCAACGCGTCCCACGCAAGGCTTTAGCCGGTGTAAGATCAGGGGACGCGGGGCCACCGCCAAACGAGCACCGGGCGGCGCGAAGCGGGGAAGGTGCGAAGGGCGAAGGAGGGAAACGCGCGGGCTCGCCTCGTTCGCGTGAAATCTGAATTCTCCATGGCCATGCGCTCCGCCCCGCGCTTCTTCCGGCCCATCCTGCTCAGCCTCCTCGGCGCTTCGTTGCGGGCCGCCGATCCCGGGACCGACTTCGATGCGTTGCGGGCGCGGGTCCTGACCCTCGGTGAGATGACGGATCCCCCGGCGTGGTCGGCCGCGGAAGGATTCGGGGCGGAGGGCGGACTGCGGCCGATCTTCTTCGACTCCGTCCCGTGGCGCGGCCGGCCGACGCGGGTCTTCGCCTGGCTTGGGATGCCCGAGGGGAAGGGCGGGAAGGTGCCGGGCGTCGTGCTGGTGCATGGCGGCGGAGGCACGGCCTTCAAGGAGTGGGTCACGAAGTGGAACCTCCGCGGTTTCGCCGCGATCTCGATCGCGACGGAGGGCCAGACCGACCGCCGCGCCGAGGGCGCCCCGAAGGGCGGCATCCAGTGGCTGCGCCATCCGGACGGCGGCCCGGCGCGCGACGGCATCTACGTCGATTCCGGCGAGCCCTTGGGCGACCAGTTCATGTACCATGCGGTCGCGGCGACGATCCGCGCCCATGCGTTGTTGCGCTCGCTGCCCGGGGTCGACGCGTCCCGGATCGGCGTCTCGGGCATCTCCTGGGGCGGCGTGATCACCAGCACCGTGATCGGCATCGCCCCGCGTTTCGCCTTCGCGGTGCCGATCTACGGCTGCGGCCACCTCGCCGACGCTGAGAACCAATGGGGCCGCGCCCTCGGCTCGAATGCCCTCTACCGCGAGGTCTGGGACCCCATGGTGCGGATCGGGCGCGCGACGCTGCCGGTGCTTTGGTTATCATGGCCGGGTGACCAGCACTTCCCGCTCGATTGCCAGGCCGAGACTTACCGGGCGGCGCCGGGCGCGCGGATGGTTTCGCTCATCCCCGGCATGCGGCACAGTCACCCGGCGGGATGGAATCCGCCCGATGGCTACGCGTTTGCGGAATCCGTCGTGCGGGAAGGGCGCCCGTGGTGCGCGCAGGCTGGAGCTTCGCGCGACGGCACCCGGGTGACGGCGGATTTTGCCACAGCCCGCCACTTTGATGCGGCGGTGCTGGTGGCTACGACCGACCGGGGCTTCACCGGCGGGCGGGCGTGGACCGAGACGCCTGCCACCCTGGAGCGCGACGGTGCCCGCTGGCGGGCCTCGGCGACGCTGCCCGCGGGCGCAACGGCATGGTTCTTCAACGTGCGCTCCGGCGAACTGACCGTGAGTTCCGACCTCGAGGTGGCGCGCTGAACGAGCGGCGCCGCCACGCGTTCGGAAAAACCGGAACGCGAAGGATGTCGCGGCAGTCCGTCGGGGACTGCTTGGTGCCCCGGGGCACGAAGGAAGGTGCGGGCGATGGCAGACTTGGATCGAAAACGCCGCCGATGTGGCCGCGGGTGTACCCGTGGGGAAGGTGGTGAGGCGTTCCGTGAATGCCCAGACCCAGGCGCGCGCCGGGCTATTTTCGGGTTGCCAACGGATGGCGACAGGGCGCAATCAGGAGTTAGTTAAAGAAAGCGGTGATACCCCAAAGCATCCTGATCGAATCTGAGTTGAACCTACGTCTCCCTGCGTCGAGCTGCCTGATTTCCGCTGTTTGTCTCAAGGCGGGCTTCGATTGTTTGGCGTCGGCCCGATCAACTTTCGTCCGTTCGGCTTCGTGCGCTGCCCTCCCAGCAAATGGTCTGGCTTGAACTCCTAGGCGCTGTAACAGCGGCATTTGTCGGCTTCGGCGGCGTTTCATGGCTTCACCACCAGCATATCACCGCTAGGCCCGAGTCCTCTTGCCTGAAGGATCGCGCGTTGAAGCTTCTCGTGAGCCTGGCCAGCGTCGGAGCGCTCGTGCTTTTTGTGTACCTGTCTGCGCGCTAGGCTGAGCGGTTGCTGGCCTTCGCTGCCCCCTCACTTCCCCGCCGGAACCGGCAGCCACTGTACGGCGTCGATGACCACGTAGCCGTCGGTGCCGGCGTTGGAGATCTCGACGTGGCCGCGGCGGCCGGCTTCGAAGCGGAAGACTCCCGCGGACTGGAACAGGTCGTCGATCGCGGGTTTGCGGCGCTGGTTGAGGACGAGCCGGGTCTCGCCGTCGGCGTGGCGGATGACGACCGGGACGTTGGACGCGCGGTTGGCGTTGTGCGGATAGGCGATGCGCACCTCGTAGCGGCCGGCGGCGGGGAGGTCGGGTGTGAAGCGGGCCGACTCGGCGCCCTTGTTGGCGTTGTTGTCGTGGTGGTAGCCGGCGTCGACGTAGACAGTGTGCGCGGCGCTGCCGCGGTCGAAGCCGCGTCGTTCGGCGTCGAGGTCGTCGACGACGATGCCCGGCAGGCCCGTGCGCGGCTTCCGCGCTACGGGGGCGATGGGCGCGCTCTCGAAGTCGAGCACCTGGCCGTCGGCGAGCAGGCGGGCCTGCAGCTTCGCGGGGTCGATGTCCTGCACGCGCACGCCCTGCTCGATCGCGTGCACGGCGGCGGTGGCGGCGCTCTGACCGAGCACCATGAAGACCGGCTCCATGCGGATGCTGCCGTAGGCGATGTGCGACGCGCTGAGGCAGACGGGCACCAGGAGGTTGGCGCACTCGGCCGCGCGGGGGCGGATGCTGCGGTAGCTGATCGGGTAGGGGCGCACGCGCACCTGGATGTCGCCCTCGTTGCGAACGAAGCCCTCCTTCGTGACGTACCGCTGCACGTGATGGGAATCCATGTTGTACGCGCCCATGCCGACGCTGTCGGTCACGACCTCGGCGCGGACGCAGTTCTTCTCCGTCATCACGTGATCGCTGACCATGCGGCGCGCCTCGCGCACGTAGAGCTGGCGGGGCCAGTTGTCGTTGTCGGTGAATTCGTCGCGGGCGAGGCCGAGGCGCTGGAATTCGGCGCGGACCTTCTCCGGCACGCGCGGATGGTTGGCGAGGGTCCACATCAGGCCCTGTTGCCAGTCGACGTGGGCTTGGCGGATGCGCTCGCGCTCGGCGTAGCCGGCCTCCGGGTAGTCCCAGTTCTGGCCGATGAAGTCGGTGCTGATGGCGTAGTTGTTGTTGGTGTCGGTCTTCCGGTTGGGCATCCAGACGGGGTTCCAAGGCACGCGGGGATCGCCGGCCTCGAAGTTGCGCAGCAGTAGCTCATACCAGCGCGGATCGTAATGGGCGGGCTTTTCCCAAGGCCGCCGGTTCCCGGGAACATCGGTCGTGCAGAGGCGGAAGTTGTAGGCCTGCACCTTGCGGTCGCCGGTGATTTCCACGCCGGGGCCGTCGGGGTTGATGCCGGGCAGCAGGCCGCTGGAACGGTCGCCGGGCCGCACGTAGGGATCGACGTTGCGGATGAACTGGTGGCTGACGGCGTGGCCGGCCTGCACGCCGTTGATGGTCTCGCCGTAGGTGGCGTTGGCCTCGCGGCCCACGTGGTAGCTCACGCCGGCGCGGGCCATGAGATCACCCTCGTAGGTGGCGTCGATGAAGACGCGGCCGGCGAACGAGCGGCCGCTCTCCATCACGATCCGGGTGATGTTCGCCCCCTCCTTGATCACGCCGCGCCCGGGAGTGAGGTCGAGGCGCTCGCCGCGGACGACGGTGACGCGGTCGCCGGCCTCGCGGAGCAGGTCGTCGTAGACCTTGGTCGCGACGTGCGGTTCGAAGGTCCACATCGTGGTCTCGGCGGGCTCGCTGCCGGAGCCGCGGCGGTTGGCGTACTCCTCGCGCTTCTGGTGGGGCCAGGCCGACGGCTGCTGGTAGTGCTTCCAGATCCGCCCGTAGAATTCGCGGGAGATACCGCCGATCGCGCGCTTGTTGCCGATGTCGGTCGCACCGAGTCCACCGGTGGTGAGCCCGCCGAGGAAGCGGGTGGGCTCGATGAGGACGACGGTGCGGCCCATGCGTGCGGCCTGCACGGCGGCCGCGATGCCGCCGGAAGTGCCGCCATAGATGACGACGTCGCGCGATTCGGGTGCGGCGGCGCCGGCGCGGAGGGCGATGACGCAGGACAAGAGGACGGACGCGAGGAAGACGCGGGGGCTCATGGGCGCAGCCTCGCAGCGCGGGCGGCGGGGCGACCAGCCGATTTCGAGGCGGCGCGGCTTGAAACACCGGTGCGGGCGGGGAAACTGGCCCGATGCGACGCGGCATCCAGACGGTGAGTCTGCTCGTGCGGGATTACGACGAGGCGATCGCCTACTTCACCGGCGCGCTCGGATTCACGCTGCTGGAGGATACCCCACTGGGCGGTGGCAAGCGCTGGGTGCGGGTCGCGCCGCCGGGCGGAGCGGGGTGCGCGCTGCTGCTCGCCCGCGCGGTGGGACCGGAGCAGACCGGCGCCCTCGGAAGACAGGCGGGCGGACGCGTGTTCCTGTTTCTGGAAACCGAGGACTTCGACGCCGACCATGCCGCGCTGCGGAGCCGCGGCGTGACGTTCCTCGAGGAGCCGCGGGTGGAGCCCTACGGGAAGGTGGCGGTCTTCGCCGATCTCTATGGCAACAAGTGGGACCTGCTTGAGCTGAGACCTGCCCAGGCCGGCGCCTGAGCGGGATTACGGCGGGGGTCGAAGAACCAGCGGAGGGCGGCCGCGGCGGCGGCCCGCGCGGCGCAGGGAGGGATCGACCGCAGGTAAGGCGCGGCGCACCGCGGATCGACCGGCAGCTGGAGCATGTCGCAGCGCCGGAGGAAGCGGCGGATCTCGACCGCATGTTTCCACGCGGTCTCCCGCGGGAGCGTCGCGCGGAGGAGGTTCGTCTTCCAGTCGAGCAGCGCGAACGCCGCCGCGGGGTGGGTGATCGTCGGGGTGGCCATGGCGGACGATTTTTCAGCCGCTCGCGTCGGCTCCGTCACCGGCGCCCTGTGCCGGAATCGTGGTATGACCTTTGCGGGCCGGGCGCCTCAGCCTGGGCCTGTCACCCGGCGGCCCGAGACCAACTTCTGGCTGGCGAGGGCGTGTAGCCTTGCCGAACGGCCGCGAACCCGAGGAATCACCGCGGATGAATCCCTTGCGCTGGAAGACCCTGGAGCGCCGCGACGTCGTCCGCGACCGCTGGATGCGGCTGCGCGCGGACCGCTGCGAGATACGGCCGGGAGTGGTGCTGGATCCCTTCTACGTGATGGAGGAGCCCGACTGGGTGCACACGGTGGCGCTGAACGCGGCGGGCGAGGTCCTGCTGGTGCGGCAGTACCGGTACCCGGCGGACGTGTTCACGTGGGAGCTGCCCGGAGGCTGGATCAACCCCGGGGAGGAGCCGCTCGCCGCGGCGCAGCGTGAACTGCGCGAGGAGACGGGCGCGACCGCGCCCCGCTGGCGGTTCGTCGCGGCCCCGCATCCCAACCCGGCGCGGCAGACCAACCGCGTGCACTGTTTCCTCGCGGAAGGAACGGTCACGGCGGGTCCCTCGTCGCCCGATGCCACCGAGGCGATCGAATCGGCGTTTTTCCCCGTGCCCGCGGTGCACGGTCTCATCCGGGCGGGCAGCTTCTCGCAGGCGACGCACATCGGTCTCCTGCATCTCGCGCTGGGCGTGTCGGGCGGGTGAGCCGCGTCGGGTGCCGGTTACCGCTTCCGTCGGGACGGAGTCTCGGGTAGTCGGTCTCCCATGCGCCCTCATCCCCTCGTGTTCCTGGCCGCGCTCGTTCTCGCTGCCCCGTCCTCGCCGATCTCCGCCGCCGCTCCGGCCGGCCGGCCCAACATCATCTTCATCCTGGCCGACGACATCGGCTACGCCGACCTGTCCTGCACGGGAGGCCGCCACGCGCGCACGCCGGCGATCGATTCGCTGGCGCGCGACGGCGTCCGCTTCACCCACGCGCATTCGCCCGCCTCGACGTGCACGCCCACGCGGCGCGCCTTCCTCACGGGCACCTATTCCTGGCGCCAGCGGCCGGGCGCCTCCATCGCCCCCGGCGACGCCCCGCTCACGATCGCTCCCGGCACCACGACGGTCGCCTCCCTCCTCAAGTCAGCCGGTTACCGCACCGGCGTCGTCGGCAAGTGGCACCTCGGCCTCGGGCCGGAGGGCGGGCCCGACTGGAACGGCGAGCTCAAGCCCGGCCCCCTCGAGATCGGCTTCGACCATGCCTTCCTCATGCCCGCGACCGGTGACCGCGTTCCCTGCGTCTACGTGGAGGATCGCCGCGTCGTCGGCCTTGATCCGCGCGATCCCATCCGGGTGAGTTACCGCGAGAAGGTCGGCTCGGAGCCGACCGGCCGTGAGAACCCGGAACTGCTGCGGCTGAAGCACACCCACGGGCACGATTTCACCATCATCAATGGCGTCGGCCGCATCGGCTGGATGACCGGCGGCAAGGCCGCGCGCTGGAAAGACGAGGACATGTCCGACACCTTCGCCGCGCGCGCGGTCTCCTTCATCGAGCGCAGCGCCGGCGGGCCGTTCTTCCTCTACCTCGCCTCCCACGGGATCCATGTGCCTCGCGTGCCGCACCCGCGGTTCGCCGGACGCAGCGCCGGTGGCACGCGCGGCGACGCGATCGAGGAGCTCGACGACCTCGTTGGCCAGGTGCTGGCCGCGCTCGATCGGCTCAAGCTGGCGGAGAACACCCTGGTCATCTTCACGAGCGACAACGGCGGGGTGATGGACGACGGCTACGAGGACGTCGGCCGCTTCGACTACCACCCGAACCATCCCCTGCGCGGCTACAAGGGATCGATCTGGGAAGGCGGCCACCGCGTGCCGTTCCTCGCGCGCTGGCCGGCGCGCATCCGGCCGGGCACGACGTCCGACGCCCTGATCGCGCACCTCGACATGCCGGCGACGTTCGCGGCCATCACCGGCGTGCCGGTTCCCGCCGGGCAATGCCGCGACAGCTTCAATCTCCTGCCCGCGATGCTTGGTGAGCGGACGGCCGCCCCGGCGCGGCCGCATTTCGTCGTCCACAACGGCGGCACCGACGGGCCGTTCGCGCTGATCGCCGGCGACTGGAAGTACCTGCAGGTGGCGCAGCCGATCCGGGCGACCGACACCCGCGGGGCGGCGGGCGCCAAGGCCAAGGCGAAGGCCAAGGCGGCCGGGGGCGGCCCGGTGCTCATCAACCTGGCGAAGGACATCGGGGAGAACGAGGACCTCGCGTCGCGCGAGCCCGCGAAGCTCGCCGAGATGCAGGCGCTGCTGGAGAAGATCCGCGCCGGCGGCCGGTAGCCCCGGCACGCCTTTCCGGCTGGCGATCCGTCGCGGGCGGTGTGCCCTTGCGGCATGCCTTCCCGGCCCATTCCCGGCTCAAGCGGCGAGATCCTGACCTCGCTGCCGTCGCCCTACACGCCGCATCCCGCCACGGGACTCCTGCATCTGCCGCGCTTCCTCGCGAAGTGCCGCCATGTGAAGGCGCACGGCGCGCTGCCGCCCAGCTACGCGAAGAACTACAAGCGCGGCTGCGACCGCTTCCTGTGCCAGCATCTCGGCGTCGAGCCCGGGGCCGTCGAACGGATCGTGCTCGAGTCGGCGGGGGAGGATGAGGTCGAGGCCCGTCTGCGCAGCCTGCTGCCCGCCGACGTGCGCGCCGCGCAGTGGAACCGCCGCTACGTGCAGATGGGCATGACGGTCGCCGGCCGCGATTTCCTCCGCGAGGCGCTCACCGCGATGGGTTGTGCCGACCGCGTGGAGGATATCCGCAGCGTGCCGGACCTGATGGACTTCGACGAAGGCAGGATCGAGTGACGACGCCCGAGTCCCGTGGCGAGTCCGCGTTGGGATCGGAAACGGCCGCGGCCGAAGTCGGCCGCAGACGCCCGGCGGCTCCGCCCGATTGAAAAAAAGGCCGCCCCGGAGGGCGGCCGAATGGACGGGAACGGCGGACGGCTCAGAACCGGCCGCGCACGCCGAAGTAGAAGATCGGGTCGCCGAACTCCGAGTAGCGGCTCGGCACCCGCAGCACCTTGTAGAGCGACGGATCGCTCGGCGTCTGGAACTCGCGGCGGCCCTCGCCGGTGATGTTCCTCACCTGAACATAGAGGGTGGCCTTGGGGTTGAGCGTGTAGTTCACCGTGAAGTCGGCCTTGGTGATGGCCTCGGTGAACGTCGACGGCGCGGTGGCGGTGGTGCCGAAGCCCGTCTCGACGTCGCCGGTGTGGCTCACGGTCCCGAGCAGGTTGAAGCGGCCGAGGCGCCAGCCGAGGATCAGGTTGGCGGAGCGGGTGGTGGCGGCCTGGAGCTGGGCGAGCTTGGTCGTGAAGTTGTCGCCGCCGATCGTCACGTGGGTGAAGTTAAACTGCGCGTTCATCGTGTTGAACGGCCGCGGCAGGAAGGCCAGGCCTTGCGCGTAGCTGAACTCGAAGCCGCGCACCGTGCTGCCCAGCCCGTTGGTGGCGAGGGTGACGTTGTAGCGGTTCGCGTCCGCTGGATTGATGCCGTACTCGGCGGCGATCTCGGGCCCGTTGGCGAGCGTGCTCAGCAGGCCGACCGCGCCGCGCGAGATGAAGCCGTCGACGTTCTTCTGGAAGACCGAGGCCGAGACCACGCCGGAGTTGGGCAGGTACCATTCGCCCGTGAGGTCGAGGTTGAGCACCTTGTAGGGCTGGATGGCGGGGTTGGGCACGCTGATCGAGCCGGTGCTGGTGGCGGAGGCGGAGTCGAAGTCGGTCACCGTGGGGATGATGTCGCCGAACTCGGGGTGGCCGATGGTGCGGCTCACGCCGGCACGCACGACGACGTCGGGCCGCGGCGTGTACTTCAGGTTCAGCGACGGGTACCAGCCGTCGTACTCGAGGCCGGCGGTGGTGAAGCGCTGGCGGACGACACGCAGGTCCTGCGCGCCCGCGTCGAGGGACTTCTTCTCGTAGCGGGCACCGGTGACGACCGTGAGCTCCCGCGAGACCGGCAGGTCGACGCGGAGGTAGGCGGCGTCGTTCAGCTCCTCGATGTTGCGCACGACCCATTCGGTGAGCGTGGCCGAGGGCGTGGGGAAGGCGCGGAACGTCTTGTAGGGGCTGAGCCATTCGACGGCGCCGAAGCCGAAGCCGATGTCCTCGGAGCTGTAGTCGTCGTCCCGGTAGGCGCGCAGCTCGTTGCCGGTGAGGGCCGGATGCGCGTGGGCGACGCCGAAGCGGTTGATCTTGCGACCGAGGTCGTCGCGCCGGACGCCGGTCTGCACGGAGAAGGGAAAGGCCCCGCGGAAGTTATGGCGGTAGTCGACGTTGAAGCCCTGCTTGAGCTCGCGGGAGGTGAAGGGGCGGGAGCGCCACGAGTTGGCGGCGACGCTGTAGCTCGCGAGGTCGCGGAAGTTGGGGCTGGCGGCGTTCTGGGTGACGCTGAGGTTGGGCAGGGTGCCGCTGAGGATGTTGTCCATCGCCACGACGGTGTTGCTGCCTGTGGGCCGGAGGAGGTTGAGGCCGATGCTCGTGAGGTAGCCGCGGGTGGTGTCGCGGTACTTGTTCTCGGCCTGCGACCAGCTGTAGCCGCCCCAGAGGCGGCCGGAGCCGAGCTCCTGCGTGAACTGGGCGCCGAGCATGTATGTCGGGCCGTACTTGTTGCGCTGGGAGACGTCGGTGGTGACGTTGCCGGTGCCGGCGGTGCTCGTCACGCGGTTCTGGGTGAAGCCGGCGACGGGCGTGCCGGAGTTGAAGGTGATGGAGCGGCCGTTGAAGGTGAGGTCGTACCAGTTCCACTGGCCGGTGAAGGAGAGCTTGGTGCGCGGGGCGGGCCGGTAGTCGACCTTCGTGGAGAGGGACTCGCGGCGGGTGACCTTCTGCTCGTCGTACATCTGGAGGGAGGCGAGGTACGGATTGGCGGCCGAGGCGCCGTTAGCGGTGAAGTTCCACGAGTAGCCGGCACGGGGATAGTCGTGCGTGATCTCGGAGAGGCGGTAGCTCACGTTGATGCCCACGTTGGAGGTGAGCCGGTGCGAGTAGTTGAGGTCGGCGCTCGGGCGGATCAGCAGCTGCGGGCCCTCCTTGAAGGCGCCGCGTCGGTCGAGGGTGAAGTTCTCGGCGTTGGCGGTGAGCGAGACGTTGTAGCTGAACGACATCTTCCCCTCGCGGTCGAACGCGCTCTTGGTGACGAGGTTCACCTGGCCGCCCGTGTTGTCGGCCGACATGTCGGGGGTCATCGTCTTGAACACCTCGATCGTCTCCACGTTGTTGATGGCGACCTGCTCGAGCTCGAAGCGGCGGCTGTCGCCGGAGGAGCTGCCCGAGGCCATGCGCCCGCCGTCGACCGTCACGTTGGTGAAGATCGGGTTCATGCCGCGGAGGCTCACGGCCCGCGCGTCGTTCGCGGTGTAGTCGATGCCGATGCCCGGCAGGAACTTCAGGTACTCGCCCACGTTGCCCTCGCTGATGTCGCCGAACTGGTCCGCCGCGGCGACGAGCTTCTGGTTGAACGAGGCCTTCTGCAGCGCGATGGCCTGCGCCATGCCCTCCTTGGAGGTGCTGACCGTGAAGGCTTCGAGCACGATGGTGTCGGACTTTAGCTGGATTCGCACGCTGGCGGCCTGACCGGCGGCGATGATGACCGCCTGAGTTGCCGGAGCCATGCCGGGATAGGAGACGCGCACGGTCTGCGGGCCGGACCCGACGCCCTGCAGTCGGAAGACGCCTTCGCGTTCGGTGGTCGTCGTGAGCGCGGTGCCCGCGATGGTCACTTCGGCGCCCTCCAGGTATTTGCCGGAGGCGTCGAGGACGACGCCGTTGAGGGTGCCGGTGCCTTGGGCGAAGGCGGGCAGCAAGGCGAGGAGCAGGCAGGTCAGAAAGCCGAGCACGGGTGACGGCCGGCGCAGGCGGGCATGCAGACGGGTGTTTTTCATCGGGTTCGGTGAGGGTGACGCGCGGCGGATTGCCGCGCAGGGTTGCCGGAAATAATTGGCATCTGTCCTCGCCCCGCAAGGGGCGGGCTGGCGTCGCCGCCGACATTTTCTCGGACCGTCCGGCTTTGCGCGCCCGCTCCCGTGAAAGGATCGGCGTCGCCGGCCGACGCGTGACGGCCGGCCCTGCCCGCGCGACCACCAGGGATGGCACGGTCGAGCGCGGAGTCGGTTCAGCTCAATGGAAGGCTGGTGCCGATTGAGGGTGCATGGCGCATCCGATGCGGCCGCGGGTGCACCCGCTCGTCGTTCGGATCGGTCCGCGATGCGGCGCCTTGGCGTGACGGGGCCTTGAGCCCGAGCGGCGGGGCCTGCCTGCCCGGCCGTTTCGTAAAGCTGCGTGGGACCCGATTGTCCTTCGGGTTATCCTTCTTAACCCGGCGCTCGGCCGGGGTGCCGGTGCAGCCTCAGCGGCCGTAGCCCGAGGCGGGCTTGCCGTCGTCGCCGAGCTTGCCGGCGGCCCAGAGCACGCCGCGCGCGACGAGGTCGAGGTAGCGGGGGTCCTGCACGGTGTCGTTGTTGTGTCCGATCGTGGTGCAGAAGACGCGGGCCTTCTTCGGGCCGAACTCATTGGTCCACGCGATGACGGCCTCGGCCTCCTTCTTGGTGCCGTCCTTCTTGTTGGTCTGAGTCTGGCGGCCGGTGGCGAGGGTGACGTGGCGGGCGAACACCGAAGGCGGCTGCACGTTGTTGTAGAGCTCCTCGTTGATCGTGGTCCAGTTGGCGAGGCCCTTGGTGATGGGGTGGCCGGGGTTCGTGAAGGTGATCGCGATCGGAGACTGCGGGCCGTGGCCGCTCGACTGCAGGCCGAGGAAGTCGAACCAGAGCGCGCCGGGTGAGCCGGGGGCCTGCGGCCGCGCGAAGTCCTTCACGACGCGATAGCTGTGCATCGCGCAGTGGAGGGCGACGCCGGGCGTGCCATCGACGTGGGGCTTGAGGACGTTCGCGACGAGCGCCGGATCATCGGCGGCCGCGGCGCACTCGTCGTGGATCACGAGGTCGTAGCCCTTGGCGTAGTCCGGGTTGGTGAGGCACTCGAGCGGCGGCTTGGTCGACTTGTCGGGCGTGTGGAGGTGGTCGACGACGGCGTTGACGCGCTTTTCGAGTCCGGCCTTCAGCAAGTCCTTCTGGGTGGCGTAGTCGTGGCAGCAGCCGCCGGTCACCAGCAGGATCTTGATCGGCTTTGGCGCCGGGGCGGCAGAAGCGGCGCTGGCGAGGACGAGGGCAAGGGCGAGGGTACGGATCGGGTTACGCATGGGGCGGAGGGTAAGGCTGGCAGGACGCTGTTCGGAAACGCGGGACGCGAGCAAAAACCGGACGCGGCGCGGATCACTCCACGATCAGGACACCGCGCATGATGCGCCAATGCCCGGGGAACGTGCAGAGGTACGGGTATCGGCCGGGCTGGGCAGGCGCGGTGAACGCCAGCTCGGCGCGGCGCGTCGGCTCCACGAGCGGCGTGGCGTGGAGGACCTTGGGTGAGGCGGGCACGTAGTGCTTGGCCATCGCGCCGGGGTCGGAAGCCATGACGTCGGCGAGGCCGCCGATCTCCTCGTCGGCCCCGGGCGCGACGAGCACGAGGTTGTGCGGCATCAGGTCGGGGTTCTCGAAGATGAGGCGCACGGGAGCGCCCGCCTTCACGCGGAGCTCGGTGGGTGAGAACTGCATGAGGTTCGGGACCGCCTGGACGCGGAGGGCGCCGCGGTCGGCGGCTTCCGCTTTTTCCCACGCTGTCGCCCAAGGCTGGAGCGCGGCGGCGGTTGTGGCGAGGCGCGCGCCGGGCACGGGTTCGCCGACGGGATCGTGGAGGTGCACCGCCGGCGGCTCGCCCTTCAGCCGGCGGAAGGCGATCTCGAGTTGATTGAGCCCGCGGCGGAGAGGGATCTCGACCTGCTGTTCCGAGCTGAAGGGGCTGTCGGACGAAAGCACCTGCACGCCGTTGGCCTTAAGGTCGAGGTAGCCGTGCTTCACGCTGAGGACGGCGGCGCGCGGCGCGTCGGATTCCAGGAACGTGCGGTATGTGCGCGTGGTCGAGGGGCGGTTCTTGGCCTTCCGCTTCTGCTCGGCGGTGGCGTAGGGGTTGAGTTCCCCTTCGCCGGACTCGCCGAGGTAGAGCCAGTGGCGGAGGCGCGTCTCGGGCGAAAGGGAAAGCACGGGAACGGAACGGCTGACCTTTGACTCCACGCCGGCGCCGAGGTCGGCGATCATCTGCTTCACGGTGACTTCCTCCGCCTTGAGGCCGGTGAGTGCGGCGTTGAGGCCGGGGCGCTGCGGACGCAGGTGGGAAACGACGCTCACAGCCGCCATCCGCACGCGCGGGTGCGGGTCGGCGGCGGCGCGCGCGAGCCGATCCGGCAGGTCGCTCAGCCGGTCGGCGGTGAAGCGGAGCAGCACCACCCCGGCGGTACGGGTGAGCGGATCGGCGGCGCGCGCGAGTGCGTCGAGCCAGGCGGGTCGCGCCTCGCCGGCCGCGGCGAGCACCCACGAAGCCTCGAGCCGCGCCTGGTCACCGGCGGATGTGCCGGGAGCGAGACCGTCGGCCCAGCGCGAGACCTCGGGCACGGCGGCCGCTCCGAGCCGCCGTAGGCCGATGCGGGCGTGATGACGGACGAGGTTCTGCGGATGGCCGAGCAGGACGGCGAGCTCGCGCGCGGAGCCGCCCTCGATCTTAGGCCAGTCGCGCACGACAGGCCGACCGGTGTGGGTTACGCGCCAGATGCGGCCGCGTTCGTGATTCCACTGCGGGTCGCGCATCGCGTGCTGGGCGTGGCCGATGATGAGACTCGAGAAGTCCGAGACGTAGAGTGCCCCGTCGAGGCCGAACTCCACGTCGACCGGCCGGAAGGTGCTGTTCTTGGAGCTCAGTACGTCCAGCCGCGACGCCGCGACCAAGGGGCCCTCGTCGGCCGACGTGCGCGAGAGCGAGACCGTGTAGCTGCCCAGCAGCGCGGCGGTCGCATAGCCCTGCTGGAGTTCGTCGGGGAAGTTGGGGCTCGAGATCACGCTGAGCGCGGAGCCCTTGGCGTAGTTGAGCACCGTGCCGTTGCCGTAGGGGTGATGGACGCCGGTCGGGGTCCAGGTGAGTGCGAGGCCGTCGAGCAGGTGCCCGCCGCCGAAGCGCTCGAGCAAGTTGCCGTACCGGTCGAACGACACCTTCCACGGGTTGGGCGTCATGCTGCGCCACTCGGCCGCGAGCCGGCCGGTCCGCGGATCGAGGCGGTAGGTCGTGGAATCGATGCCTCGCACCACCCCGAAGGGCGTCTCGAACTGCGAGCGGTGGAACACGCCGTCGGAAAAGATCACGAAGCCCATCGGGTCCGTGGCGACCATGCCGCCGTGGTGCGAGTCGGTCATGTCGACGCCGCGGAGCAGCTCGGCCCGGGTGTCGGCCCGGCCGTCGCCGTCGGTGTCGTTCAGCACCATCAGGCGCGGCTGCGCGGAAACGATCACGCCGCGTTCATGGAACGCCACGCCGTCGAGCGCGTCGAAGCCGTCCGCGAACACCGTGCAGGTGTCGGCCCGGCCGTCGCGGTCGGTGTCCTCGAGGACGAGGATCTTGTCCGCCGGTCGCTCGCCGGGGATGGCGTGCGGGAAGGAGGGCATGGTGACGACCCAGAGCCGCCCGCGGGCGTCGAAGCTCATCTGCACCGGGTTGCGCAGATCGGGGAACTGTTTTTCCGAGGCGAACAGGTTCACCGCGTAGCCGTCGGCGACGACGAGTTCCCTCTGCAGGTCGGCGGGAGGGCGGACGTTTCCTCCGGGGAAGCGGTAGGGTGTCTCCTTGCCCGCGGCCAGCGGCGGAAGCGAAGGCTCGGGGAAATCGGCGAGGCGGGCGCCCGGGCGGGCGGCTAGGCCGTGCAGGGCGGACTCGGCCTGCGCGAGCAGCGCGTGGTAACGCGGCAGCTCGGCGGCGGCCTCCTCGGGGCGCTTGCGGACGCCGTAGTAGATCACGCCGTTCTTCGGGCGGGTGAGCTCGATGTTGTACGCGTGCTTTCGGGCGGCGGCGCGGGCGACCTCCTCCAACCGGGGCGGCTCGACGGCGGGCAGACCGCCGGGGCCGGCAAGCGAGGCGGCGATGACGTCGCCCAAGGCGCGCGCGCCTTCGGCGTTCAGGTGGATGCCTTGTTCCGTGAGCGGCCGCGGGGCACGCGCGAAGGCGTCGGTGCCGGCGGCGAAGAGGTTCACGAATTCCGCGCCGTGGGCGGCCGCGATCTCACGGACCGCGGCGGCGTACAGGGCGACGTCGCCGACCCGCGCGGCCGCGCGCGGATCGGAGCGGACGTCGGGCGGCGGCGGCGAGAGCAGGACGACGCGGGCGCCCGGGTGGAGCCGCCGCACCTCGCGCAGGAAGCTCTCGTAATGGCGGCGGAAGTCCGGAAGCCCGGCGGGCCCAGCGAAGGATTCGTTGAGGCCGAAGCCGGCGACGACGACGTTGGCGGGCCAGGCGGCGAGGAGGGACTTGAGGTGCTCGACGTAGCCCTCGGGACGGAGGCGGTGGCCGACCTCGTCGCCGGTCCAGGCGAGACTGCGCACGCGGAGGTTCTTCCCCGGATGCGCGAGTTGGAGCCGGGCCTCGAGGTGGCCGGACTCCAGTAACCTTTCCACCATGCCGCCGCCGTAGAACAGGAACGTGTCGCCGCCGCGCGTTTCCGCGGCGGGTGTTGTTTCTCCCGCCGCGGCATATGCCGTCGGGACGGCGAGAAGGAGGGCGGCCAGAAGGCCAGTGCGGAGTGGAATCATCGGTCGGCGGGGTGGCATTATCGCGGGGCGCGGGGATTAAGCGCGTTCGCGGGTCTGACCCGCAAGCGCCGGATAGTTGAAGCTTTTCACCGCCGCTGCGACGCGCCGGGGCATGAAAAAGGCGCCCGTCGCCGGGCGCCTGAGGGTCAGGAACGCGCGGGGGCGCTTCGCCTTACTTGATCATGTCGGCCACGAAGGCGCGCTCCTCGACGAGCTCCTTGTTGGTGGCGGCGATCTTGGACTTCGCGAAGTCGTCCATCGCGTGCCCGGTGATCACCTCGTAGGAGCCGGGCGTCGTGGTGCGCACGGGCATGCCGGCCCACACGTTGGCGTCGAAGCCGTAGAGGCCGTTGGACTTCACGGCGACCGAGTGGATCGCGCCGGGCGTCATGAGGTCGCGGACGTGGTCGACGAGGGCGTTGGCGGCCGAGGCCGCGGATGATAGCCCGCGGGCGGCGATGATGGCGGCGCCGCGCTTGCCGACGGTCTCGCAGAACGGCCCCTGCAGCCAGGCGGTATCGGTGATGACCGCGGTGGCCGGTTTGCCGCCGATGGTGGCGTGGGCGAAGGCGGGGAACATCGTCGGGCTGTGGTTCCCGTAGATGAAGATGTCCTTCACCGTCGTGAGGTCGGCGCCGGCCTTCTTCGCGAGTTGGGTCTGGGCGCGGTTCTGGTCGAGGCGCACCATCGCGGTGAAGCGCTCGGCGGGCAGGCGTTTGGCCTGCGAGGCGGCGATCATGCAGTTGGTGTTGGCGGGGTTGCCGACGACGGCCACGCGGGCGTCGGCCGCGGCCACGGCGTCGATGATCCGGCCCTGCTCGATGAAGATCTTGCCGTTGTCCTTGAGGAGGTCGGCGCGCTCCATGCCGGGGCCGCGGGGCTTGGCGCCGACGAGCAGGCACCAGTTGGCGTCCTTGAAGCCGACCGACGCGTCGGACGTCTGCACGATGCCCTTGAGCAGCGGGAAGGCGCAGTCGTCGAGCTCCATGGCGACGCCCTCGAGGGCCTTGAGGGCCTTCTCGATCGGGGCCTCGATGAGCTGGAGGATGACCGGCTGGTCGGGGCCGAACATCGCGCCCGAGGCGATGCGGAACAGGAGCGAGTAACCGATCTGGCCGGCGGCGCCGGTGACTGCGACACGGATGGGGGTCTTCATGGTGGAAAACGTCTAGCGCCTTGGGCGGGTGGAACTCACGGCGGAAATCGCGCGAGGATGGAGTGTTTAGAGGGTGTGGGGGGCGGTCGCGCTGCGGCTAATCGCGGCGCGGTCAGGTGAAACGCGGAGCGAGCCGGGCGTGCAGCTCGCGGACCAGCGCCTCGGTGGTGGCCCAGTCGATGCAGCCGTCGGTGATGCTCACGCCGTGGCGGAGCTTCTCCCGCGGCTGGGGGAAGGGCTGGTTGCCGGCGCCGAGGTTGCTTTCGAGCATCGCGCCCATGATCGAGGCGTTGCCGGCCGCGATCTGGTCGAGCAGCGCGCGGAGGACGTCGGGCTGCAGCTCGGGCCGCTTGGCGGAATTGTCGTGGGAGCAGTCGACGAGGATCGACCGCGGCAGGCCGGATTTCGCGAGCAGCGCCTCGGCCTCGGCGATGTGCTGCGGCGAATAGTTGGGGCCCGCCGCGCCGCCGCGCAGCACCACGTGGCAGTCGCGGTTGCCGCGGGTGACGACGGCGGAGGCGCTGCCCTCGAGGTTGATGCCGAGGAACGTCTGCGGCTGCGACGCCGCGCGTATCGCGTTCATCGCGGCCTGCAGCCCCCCGTCGGTGCCGTTCTTGAAGCCCAAGGGCATGGATAGCCCGGAGGCCATCTGGCGGTGCGTCTGCGACTCCGTGGTGCGCGCGCCGATGGCGCCCCAGCAGACGAGGTCGGCGACGTACTGCGGCGTGATCGGGTCGAGGAACTCGGTCGCGGTGGGCAGGCCAAGGTCGATCACGTCGCGCAGCAGCGCCCGCGCGAGCCGCAGGCCGGCGGCGATGTCGTGCGTGCCGTCGAGGTGCGGATCCATGATCAGCCCCTTCCAGCCGACGGTCGTGCGCGGTTTCTCGAAATACACGCGCATCACCATCATCACGCGGTCGGCGACCTCGCGGGCCAGCCGGGAGAGGCGCTGCGCGTACTCGCGGCCGGCCGCAACGTCGTGGATCGAGCAGGGGCCGACGATGAGCAGGAACCGCTTGTCGTCCGTGAACATCAGCCGGTGGATGTCCGCCCGCGCGCGGGTCACGAAGTCCGCCTGCGCCTCCGACTTCGGCAGCTCGGCCAGGAGCGCCGTCGGCGAGGGCAGGGTGCGGGTCTCGACGACGTTGATGTCGGACGTCTTCTGCATGAACGGTCAGCTTGGTGCGGCCCGCTCTCGACGCGCAAGCCCGGCTTCGGTCCCTGGCTGGTGGTGATCTTCAACGTGCCGCGGGAGAATCGTCCGCCCCGCCGAGCACAGGCAAAAAAAGTGGCCGGCCGCTTACCCCTAAGCGGCCGGCCTTTGCTTTCTATGTTACCCCAAAACTCCCGCTAGGCGGGAGAAGTGTTAAACTTGATGTTGTGAAGGATACGGGCGATGGTGCCCGCGTCAAACCCAAGTTTTCAAAATCTACCACTTTTTTTATAAAGCGTTGGTGGTGAAACTATAAATGCCTATCAATAATTCTACTCCTAAGGGTTTTTTCGAGTGGTCGCCCGCGGCGTGGCTGCGGGTCTCCGGTTCCGACGCGCTCTCGTTCCTCCAAGGGCAGTTCTCGCAGGACCTGCGGCCGATCGCCGCGGCCGCGCCGGGGACGGCGGCCGCTTACGGGCTTTGGCTTACCCTCAAAGGCAAGGTCGAGGCCGATGGGTTCATCTTCCGGGGCCGGGGCGCGGACGAATTCTGGATCGGCAGCTATTTCTCGCCTGCGCCCGTGATCCGCGCGCGGCTCGAGGCTTTCATCATCGCCGATGACGTCGCGCTTGAGGATCAGACCCCGGACTGGGTGGGCGTGACGTGGGCGGGAGAGGTGCCCCCGGATCCGGCTGGGGTGTTCGCGTTCGGCGGTCGCCGCGGATTTTCCGTCTGCCGGGAATGGATCTTCCCGCGATCGGCTCCTCCGCCCCTGCCGACGTCGTCGGCCGTTGGTCCGTTGGATGCCGCGACGATCGAGTCCGCGCGGATCGCGGCGCGCATCCCCGCGGTGCCGGCCGACGCCGGCCCGGGCGACCTGCCGAACGAGGCGGGCCTCGACGAGGCTGCCATTTCGTATTCGAAAGGTTGCTACCTCGGGCAGGAGGTGATGGCGCGGTTGAAGGCGATGGGACGGGTGCGGCGGCGGCTGGTGCGCGTCGGGGGACGCGGCGCGCCGCCTCCGGCGCTTCCGGTGCCGGTGTTCGCGGGGGGGAGGCAGGTCGGCGAGGTCCGCTCCGCGGTGGGCGTCGCGGCCGGCGACTGGCTCGGGCTCGCCATGGTCTCGAACCTCCACGTCGCGGCCGATGCGCGGCTCGCGTTCGCGGCCGAAGGTCCGGCCGACCTCGAACTCCTCGACGCGCCATGAACGAACTCGAGCAACTCACCGCGCTGTGCAGCCGGCTGGGCGCTTCTCCCGCGCAGGCGGCCACGATGGCGGCGCAGCTCGCGAAGCGCGCCGGGCAGCTCGCCGCCGAGCGCGGCATATCCCGCGAGGAGGCCCTTCGCGGGCTGCTTGAGGTGCTGGTCAAGGGCAGGGCGGGTGAGGTGCCGGAGCGCTTCGCCCCGCCCGCGCCGGCTTCGCCTCCGCCGGGCCGGGAATCCGTTTGACCGGCTTCGTGCCGGTTCCTTCGCTGCGCGCACCCCGACCCCGATGAATAAGGCCGCGCTTGTCGAAGAAGTGAGGAAGTTGCTGGCGCATGGAGCGACACGGGCCGCCGCCGAGGCCGCGACCCGTGCCGTGCTGGCTGCAATGAAGCGTGGCCTGCGGCGCGACGGCGAGGTGGCGGTCGCCGGATTCGGCACCTTCAACTCGGTCACGTTGCCCGCCCGGCGAGGCTACAATCCCCACACGCGACGGCCGATGCGCGTCGCCGCGGTGAAGACCGTACGCTTTCGCCCGGCCCCGGGGCTCCGGAGTGGCGCCTGATTCGGCTTCACCCGGCTCCGCCAGGGGCCTGTGGTGGTCCGCCTTGATGAAGCCCGAGCTCACCCGTCTTTTCCGAGCCGTCCATGGTCGCGAGCCCGCGGTGATCGCCCGCGCGCCGGGGCGCGTCGAGTTCATCGGCAACCACACCGACTACAACGGCGGCACGGTGCTCGGGGCCGCGATCGACCGGGGCGTCTGGGTCGGGGTCGCTCCGCGCGGCGACGGCCGCCGCCGGTTGGCGAGCGCCAGCGTCGCCGAGGTCGTCGAGTGCCGGGTCGAGCCGCCGCAGCCGCTTTCGGGCGGCGCCGCGTGGGCCAACTACCCGCTCGGCATGATCGCGGCCCTGACGGAGGTGGGGGTGCCGACGCCGGCGGGATTCGATTTCCTCGCGGTCTCCAACCTGCCTTCCGGCGCCGGACTCAGCAGCAGCGCGGCTCTGGAACTCGCCTCCGGCCTCGCCTTCGCGCGACTGGCGGGCGCGGAGCCGCCGCGTGAACTCCTGGTGCACGCGGCGCGGCGCGCGGAGAACGCGTTCGTCGGCGTGCCCTGCGGGATCCTCGACCAGGCGGTGTCGGGCTTCGGCCGCAGGGGCCACCTTGTCCACATCGACTGCCGCGGGCCGGTGTTCTCCACGGTGCCGCTGCCTCCCGGGGCGAGTTTCCGCGTGTTCAACACGCACACAAGGCATGCACTGGTCGACGGGCACTACGCGGAGCGTCACCGCGAATGCCGCGAGGCGGCGCGGATCCTTGGGGTGGACGTCCTCGCGGACCTCGCGCCGGCGGATTTCGCCGCGCGGTCCGGCGCACTGCCGCCCATCACGGCGCGGCGAGCGCGGCATGTCGTGGAGGAAATCGCGCGCGTCACCGCCTGCGTCGCGGCCCTGCGTAGCGGCCATACCGCCGAGGCGGGCCGGCTCCTGACGGCCTCACACGCGAGCTCGCGGGACCTCTTTGAAAACAGCACGCCGGAGCTGGATTTCCTCGTCGCCGAACTCACGCGGGACGAGGCGGTGCTGGGCGCGCGCCTCACCGGCGGCGGGTTTGGCGGCGCGGTGCTGGCTCTCGTGACGGAGGCCTTCGACGCCGAAGCGGCCGGGCGCGTGGTCTCCGCTTACGCGGGTCGCTTCGGCGCACGACCAGACGTGCTTGCGGTGACGGCGGCGGACGGCGCCTCGTTGGAGATTCCATGAACGAAGGGAAACTCCGGCGGGCCCGCCGCCTCCTGTGCACGCTGCAGGACCACATCCGCGACACGCTGATCGCGGCGCGCCGGAGGCAGGCGGGCCGGTTCGCGCGGGTCGTGGCCGTGACCTCCGCCGACACGATCTACCACGTCGACCGGCTCGGCGAGGAGGCGATCCTCGGCTGGTTCAGCCGGCACTGGCCGCGCAGCTGGCCGGTCGAGATCGTGATGGAGGGGTTGGAGGACGGGGCGGTGACCTTTCCGTGCGGCATGCCGGTGGCGCGGACGGAATGGAAGTGCATCCTCGACCCGATCGACGGGACGCGCGGCTTGATGCACGACAAGCGGGCGGCCTGGAGCCTGGCGGCGCTGGCCCCGCAGCGGGGTGGGCGCACGGAGCTGCGGGACATCGTGGTGGCGGCGATGACGGAGCTGCCCACTTCGAAGCAGGGCCGCGCCGACCAATTGAGCGCGGTGCGCGGAGGCGGAGTGGTCGCGCACACGTTCGACCTGGCGAAGGGCCGGCGTCGCCGCTGGCGGCCGCGGCCCTCGCGGGCGGACGGCTTCGAGCATGGGTTCGCGTCGATCGCGCGGTTCTTCCCGGAAGGTAAGGCGCTGCTCGGGGCGTTCGAGGAGGCGTTGTGGCGGGAACTCGGCCTGTTGGGCGGCCAGCGGGTATTCGACGACCAATACCTTTCGACGGGAGGGCAGCTTTACGAGCTGATCGCGGGGCACGACCGCATGCTCGGCGACCTTCGTCCGCCCGCTTACGCGAAACTTGGCCTCGGCGCCTCGGCGCTCTGCTGTCACCCTTACGACATCTGCGTGGAGCTCATCGCCCGAGAGGCGGGGTGCCTCATCGAGGCCCCCGGGGGCGGTCCGCTGCGGGCGCCGCTGGATACCCTCTCGCCCGTGGCGTGGATGGGTTATGCCAACCCCGTGTTGGCCCGCCGCGTCCGGCCGGTGCTCCGACGGCTGCTGCGGGAGTTCTTCTGAAGCCGCGGTGGGAAGGTGAAGGTCGGGGTGGGAAACGGCGTGACGTGAGGCGGAACTATGGTGCGGCCCTACCCATGACGGGCCCAATGAAGTTGGGGTAGGGTCGCCCTCACCAAGGACGGCCCGCTTCAGAATAGGATCGAGATGTCGGCAAACCACGCCGCGACCGGCTCCCGCAGGAACAGGAAATGCAGGGCGCCGGCGATCGCGAGCATGGGGCCGAACGGCACGTGGGCGCCGAAGGCCAGCGGGGCGGGTTCACCTTCCGGCGTCTCGGAGGGCGGTGCGCCGGGTGCGCGCCGGCCGGTCATCCGTTGCCAGGCCCAGGCCGCCGCCAGCCAAAGCGTGCCGACGGCGGCTCCGCCGAAGACCGCGAACACCGCGCCCTGCCAGCCGCCGAACGCGCCGATCGCCCCGACGAACTTCACGTCGCCAAAGCCCATCGCCTCCTTCCGCAGCAGCGCCTCGGCGATGAGCCCGATCCATAGCACGAGCCCGGAGCCGATCAGGAGCCCCAGCAGCGAGTCGGCGGCGGAGCGCAGGTGACCTAGCGGGGCCGGCGCCGCGCCGTGCCCGTGCAGGGCGGGAATGAGCATGGAGAGCAGCAGCCCGGCGACTCCCAGCCCGAGGGTGAAGACATCGGGGATGATGAAGTGATCGAGGTCGATGAACGTGGCGGCGATCAGGCACCCGAGCAGCACCCAGCCGGCGACGGCCGCCCAGGGCGGGAGACGCAGCCAGCAGGCGGTGAACAGCCCCGCGGTGAGCAGTTCCACGAACGCGTAGCGGAATGAGAAGGGCCGCCCGCAGCACCGGGCCCGGCCGCGCAGGAGCAGCCACGAAAGCACGGGAATGTTGTCATGCCATCGGATCGGTTCGCCGCATCCGCAGTGCGAGCCCGGGCTCACGACCGACTCGTCCCGCGGTACGCGCAGAATGACGACGTTCAGGAAGCTCCCGACGCACGCGCCGAACACCGCGACCGCCGTTGGGAAGAACCACGGGAAGGCGGTGTTGAACTGGGCGAGGTCGGCGGCCATGCGGCGCTGCAGGTGTGGCGTGGGCGTCGTGAAACCTCACGCCCAAAGATGATTCCGCGGCCCGGTTGGACCATGGGCCCACGGAGGTCGCGGCGCGCCGGTGAAACCTTCCCGACCTTGCACGAGGCGATGCGCCCGTTGCCGGGCCCCGCGGCAGTGGTGCAGCCTCACCCTCCGAGCGCGGCACGCGCGGCGGTGGCCATCACGGGGGCGGTGCGGCCGGCCGGTACGCCGCTCCAGATCTCGAGGGCCTTGGCGCCCTGGTGCACCAGCATCGCGAGGCCGTTGGCCGACGGAATCCCGCGGCCGGCCGCCGCGCGCAGCAGCGCGGTCTCCGGTGGATTGTAGATCATGTCGAAGACGGCCGCGGGCGCACGGAGCGCCGCGAGTTCGACCGGCAGCGGGTCCGAGGCCTTGAGGCCCGCGCTGGTCGCGTTGATCACGAGCGCCCCCTCCGGGGCGCCTGCGGCGAGTCCCGCCGCATCAAGCCCCCGCACGGGAATTCCGCCCGCCAGCGGTTCGAGCAGGGACAGCAGCGTGTCGAGGTTTCCACGCGTGCGGTTGACGATCGTGAGCGACGCGCAGCGCCGCTGCAGGCATTCCACGGCGGCTCCTCGCGCGGCGCCTCCGGCCCCGAGCAGGACGATGTGCGCGCCCCCCAGTTCCCGCCCGAGAGTCTCACGCACGGCCGCGGCGAGGCCGTAGCCGTCGGTGTTGAAGCCGGCCCAGCCCTCGGGGCGGCGCAGCAGGGTGTTGACGGCTCCGACGGGGCGGGCGGCGGGGTCGACTTCCTTCATGCGGCCGAACGCGAGTACCTTGTGGGGGACGGTGAGGTTGACGCCGTGGAAACCGCCACGGTGCAGCAGGTCGAGCGCGTGCGGCAGTTCGTCGGGCGGCACCTCGAAACGAAAGTAGCGCCAGGCCGCGAAGCGCGCCTCCTCCCGCGCGAGCTCGCCGAGCGCGGCATTGTGCATCGCCGGGCTCACCGAGTGGCGGATCGGGTGACCGAGCACCGCCAGCGAAACGCCGGGGCGCGACCAGACCTCCAGGTCCTCCAAGGTGAGCACGGGATCGGCCGTCATGGCGCCGAGTGACCTACGCTGCCCGAGGGTTGTCAACGGGAGCGGGCCGCGCGTCGATCTCAGGCCGGGCGTTGCACGCCGGCCTGCTCGAATTCCTCGACGAATCCCGCGTAGAGCCGGGCGCGCTCGGGCTCGAGTGACGCCTCGCAGTGCCGCACGAGGTTGCGGCAGCTGCGGCACAGCACTTCGCGGACCGTGGTCGGCTGGAGGTCCGAGGTGCGCGGGCCGCCGGGCCGGGCCGTGAGCGCCTCGAGGATCTCGGCCGCGCCGCGGAAGGCCCCGCCCTCGAAGGGGTCGACGAAGAACGGCAGCCCTTCGTCGAAGCAGCCGACGAGGAAGTGGCCGGGCAATCCCACCGGTTCGAGGCCGACGCCGGCGCGCGCGGCCACGAGCAGGTACACGGTGCTCAGCGAGATCGGCAGGCCGGTGCGGCGCTCGATCACCTGGTCAAGGAAGCTGTTCCGCGGGTCGGTGTAGTTCTCGGTGTTGCCATGGAAGCCCCACTCATGGAACAGCACGCGGTTGAGCATGCGGCACTGCTCACGGCGGGACGCCGGGGCCGCGATGAGCTCGCGGCAGCGCGCCGCCATCGCGTCGAGTTGCGTGCTGCAGGCGGCGGCGTCGAGCCGCCGGTTGGCGGTGCGCGCGAGCAGCAGGCTGCCTTCCTCCAGGTCGTAACGGCGGCCGCGGATGTACGCCCGGAACTCACCGGCGGGATCCTGCAGACCCAGGTCGTCGATCAGCTCCAGCGCATGCCGCGCCAGGTTGCGGTCGCGGCCGGCGGCCGCGTCGCGCAGGAGCGGGCCGGCCGATTCACCGAGCATCGCGAGCCTCTCCCGCAGGGCGCGCCGAACGAGCGGGCTCGGGTCATCGAGCAGGGCGATCAGGGCGGCGCTTTCTCCCGCGCTCAGGGCGGCATTTTCCACAGTTCCGGTCGTAGCGGATTCCGTGCCGGCCGCAACGGGTAAGGCGTTGCCCGGTCTTCAACGCGCGCCGAAAAGCGCCGTCCCCACCCGCACGATCGTGCTGCCGGCCTCCACCGCCGACTCGAGATCCCCCGTCATGCCCATCGAGAGCTCAGGGAGCGGCCGGCCTGACCGGGCCGCGAGGTCGTCGCGGATCGTCCGCAGCGCGGCGAATGTCCGCCGTGCGAGTTCCAGCGTCTCCCCCGGCGTGCCGCCGAGTGGGGCGATCGTCATCAGCCCTTCGACGCGCAACGCGGGCTCGGCGAGGGCGGCCTCAAGCAGCGCGGGCGCATCGGCCGGCTCCGCGCCGAACTTCGCGGGGTCGTGGCCGGCGTTCACCTGGAGCAGGACGCTCAGCGGTCGGCCCAGCTCGGTTGCGGCGCGGGCGAGGTGGCGGACCAGCTTCACGCTGTCGACGCTCTGGACGCGATCGAAGCTTTCGGCGGCGAGGCGCGACTTGTTGGATTGCAGGTGACCGATCAGCTCCCAGCGCAGTCCCGGCGCGGCTGAGGCGCAGGCGGCGCGCTTGGTCGCCCCTTCCTGCACGCGGTTCTCGCCGACGGTGCGGAGGCCTGCGCCCGCCGCCAGAAGCGCAGCCTCGGGCGGATGGGTCTTGGTGACGGCCATCAGGTCGACGCTCGCCGGATCGCGGCCGGCCAGCCGGCACGCCTCCTCGATGCGCGCGCGGAGCGCGGCGACGCGGGCGGTGAACTCCTCCGGGGTGGGAAGCATGGGTGAAGGGATGGCTGTGGCCCTGGTTAAGCGGTGCTAATTGTGGTTTGCGGAATCAGTCGCGTTTCTGTCCCCTTTGGGCTTCAAGAAATCTTATCATGCAGATCGAGAACTTCAAAATCTTCGCGGACCTCGTCGAGACCAAGAGCTTCTCGAAGTCGGCCAAGCTGAACGGAATCACCCAATCGGCCGTCAGTCAGCAGGCGAGGGCGATGGAGCGCCACTTCAAGACCCTGTTGATCGACCGCAGCCAGAAGCAGTTTCAGCTCACCCGCGAGGGCCAGCGCGTCTACGAGTCGGCCAACGAGATCCTCCATACCTACGAGAAGCTGCTTTCCGAGCTGCAGGAGATGAAGAAGGTGATCAGCGGCACGATCCGCATCTCGACGGTCTATTCGATCGGCCTCCACGAGCTGCCGCCCTTCATCAAGAAGTTCCTGCACGACTACCCCTCGGTCAATGTGCGCATCGAGTACCGCCGCTCCAATCTCGTGTACGAGGACATCCTGCACAATTCGGTCGACTTCGGCCTGGTCGCTTTTCCGGTGAAGCAGCGGCAGATCGAGGTGCTCCCGTTCCGCAACGACCACCTCGTCCTCATCACCCACCCGCAGCACCCGCTCGCGCGGCGCCCCGAGGTCGATATCCGCGACCTGGCCGGGCAGAAGGTCATCGGCTTCGATCCCGACATCCCCACGCGCAAGGCGGTCGACGCGATCTTCCGGGAGCACAGCCTCGAGATCGAGCCGGTGATGGAGTTCGACAACATCGAGACGGTGAAACGCGCGGTGGAGATCGACCACGGCGTCGCGATCGTCCCCCAGGCGACGGTCGCGCAGGAGCAAAAACAGGGGACGCTCGCGGTGTTGCGCTTCCGCGGGAAGGACTTCACCCGCCCGCTGGCCATCCTCCATCGCCGGGGCCGCGTCCTCACGCCGGCCATGAAGAAGTTCATCGAGACCCTCGGTGTGGAGTTGCCGGATTCGGCGGAGGGCTGATCGTTTCGAGAGGTTCCTCCACATGAATTCCCCCCGTCTCGTCCGTTCCGCCGTGCTCGCCGCGGCTTCCTGCCTCACCTTCGCCTGTTCCCGCCCCGGCGGGGATGTCGTCGCCGCCGAGAAGAAATCCGTTTCCGCGCCGGCCGCCGCCTCGCCCTCCCTTCCGCGCCTTGCGCCCGCGCCGGCCTGGACGCTCAAGGACCTCAACGGCGCTCCGGTCTCGATGGCGCAGTTCAAGGGCAAGGTGGTCGTCGTCGATTTCTGGGCGACCTGGTGCCCGCCCTGCCGCGCCGAGATTCCCGGTTACATCGAGATGGTGCGGAAACACGGCAAGGACGGTCTCGTGATCGTCGGCATCTCGCTCGACCAAGGGGGTCCCGAGGTCGTGAAGCCCTTCGCTGCCAAGGCCGGCATCAATTACCAGCTCGTGATGGGGGACGACGGCGTCGTCGCCGCCTTCGGAGGCGTGGAGGGCATTCCAACCACCTTTCTGATCGATCGGTCGGGCACCATCCGGGACCGCAAGGTCGGCGCCGAGGAGTCTGAGTCCTACGAGCGCAAGGTGCTCGCGGTGCTGCGCGAGAAGCCCTGACGAACCGTTTTGCCCGCTTGCTCCGCCGGTCGGTCCGGCGAGGGAGTGCTTTTTTCCGGTTGTCCAGGCCGCGGCTTGGTCTCGAGGCGGCTTCGGTCGTCAAAGCCGCGCGATCCGTCTCGAGTTCGTACGGCGAACTTTGCGCGCTCAGGCTCGATTGGGGTGCTGGGCCGACCGTTCCCCGGCCTTCCGCGATCCTTAAGGATCGGAGCTTCGAGCTGAGCGATCGCCGAAACTTCGGAATCACGGCTTGCTTACCGGTTTAACGGGATTATGTAACTGTGTAACAGTAGCTTGACCCGTGAAAATCCTCATCGTTGAAGACGCCGCCGATGTAGCCTCGATCATGGAGGCGGCGCTCGTTGAGGCGGGCAATGAAGTGCAGATTGCTTCGGACGGGTTGGCTGGAATCGAAGGGGTTTGGCGATTCAAACCTGAATTGGTCCTGCTGGATATCGGCCTGCCAGTCGTCGACGGCCTCACGGTTCTCCGTCGTTTGCGGGAGAGTGGTAATCAGGTCGTGGTCATCATGGTGACGGGTCGGGCGGAGGACGCCGACGTCGTGGAAGGGCTGGGAGCCGGGGCGGACGACTACATTTCCAAGCCCTTTTCCATCAAGGAGCTCAAGGCACGGGTGATGGCTGTGCAGCGTCGGATCGCCCAGTCGCCCAGCTCCCTTGAGCTGCGTTTCGACGATGTGGTGATCGATCTGCGCACCCGCAAGGCGACCCGTGCCGGCAAGGATCTTGAGCTGACTCTCCGCGAATTAGCCGTTCTGCAGGTGCTGATGGAGAAGCCTCAGGTGCCGATTAGTCGGGACGACTTGTCGCAGCGGCTTTGGGGGCGCATTCCGGACCCGGAAGACCGAACCGTGGAAGTGGTCGTCTCGAGGCTCCGCAAGAAATTGGATCTCCCCGGTTTGCCGAGCTTGATCGTTACGACGCGTAGCGCGGGATATTCGATCGGGCTGCCTTCGCTTTCGGCCTGAAGGAGCGAATTTTTCGGGGATTCCCCGCGGCTGCGGCTGCGCATCGAGCCTCAGGTGTCTCGGCCCGGCCGGGCTTGCCGGCGCTCGCAGTCCGATTTCCGCGGGAAAACCGGATCGACGCCACGGGGGGCGCAGGTACGAAGGGCGCATGATCGACCCCGCCCCGTCCCGCCTGCTCGCCCTCCTGGCCTTTCTGCTCGTCGCCGCTCTCGCGCCCGCCGCCGCCCCGCGGCTCGACCGGGAGAAGCTGCTGGAGTACCGTGCGGCCGACGGCTCGGTGCAGGCGGTACGTTCACCGGCCGACTGGGCCCGCCGCCGCGCCGAGATCGTGGCGGGCGCCGAGGCCGTGATGGGCCCGCTGCCCGGCGCGGCGCGGCGCGTGCCGCTCGACGTCAAGGTCGAGCGCGAGACCGATGTCGGGGAATTCGTCCGCCGCGAGATCAGCTACGCCGCCGAGCCCGGGGCGCGTGTGCCGGCGTACCTCCTGATCCCGAAGGACGTGCTCGCGGGCCGCGCCGTGCGACCCGGCGTCCTCGCGCTGATGCCGACGAACAACGTGGAGGGAAATCGCCCGGTGGTGGGGCTGGCGACCGACAACACGAAACCCAACCGCAACTACGGCGAGGAGCTGGCGCGGCGCGGCTTCGTGGTGCTCGCGCCACCCTACCCGCACCTCGCGGAGTACAAGCCCGACCTGAGCGGCCTCGGTTACGCGAGCGGCACGATGAAGGCGGTGTGGGACAACATCCGCGGCCTCGACGTGCTCGCGGCGACGCCCGGCGTCTCGCCGCGCGGCTTCGGCGCGATCGGCCACTCGCTCGGCGGGCACAATTCCATCTTCACGGCGCTGTTCGACGAACGCGTGAAGGCGGTCGTCTCGAGCTGCGGCTTCGACTCGTTCCTCGACTATTACCAGGAAAAGCAGGCGGCGGTGTGGAAGCCCGGACAGGCTTGGGGGCAGGACCGCTACATGCCGCGGATCAGTGCCTACGCGGGCCGGTTGGCGGAGATCCCGTTCGACTTCCACGAGCTGGCGGGCGCGCTCGCCCCGCGGGCGTTCCTCGCGATCTCGCCCAAGGGCGACTCCAACTTCAAGTGGCGGAGCGCCGCTCGCGTGGTGGACGCGGCGCGGCCGGTCTACGCGCTGCTCGGGGCCTCCGACCACATCGCGATCGAGCACCCCGACTGTGACCACGACTTCCCGCCCGCGATGCGCGAGCGGGCGTACGCGTGGCTTGCGCGGCACCTCAAGCCCTGAGGTGGCGGAGGTCCGAGGGCGTTAAAGGACCAAGGGACTAAGGGACCAAGAGACTAAGGGACCAAGGGACCAAGGGACCAGGGAGACGGATCTGACGGACGCTCGGAATGAAAGCGCTGGAGCGGCTCCGAAGAACTGCACCTCTCACGGGATGGGTGGCGCCGGTGTAGCTGCGGCTGTTGCCGCGGATTTTTCCGCCCGCAGGACAGCCTCGGCAGTCCCGAAGGCCGCCGATTTCTTTTCAGGTTCGTCTGCGGTGTGCTTCGGGAAGACGTTTACAGGCCGAACTCCTCTTGCGCCCTCTGCGCCTTTTCGCGGCCAGCATTGGCTTGGGCCGCAAGATTGCTCGGGTGGCGCCGGGTGACGCGTCGGACGCCGGCATTCGGGCTTTTTTGTGGAGCCCTACCGGGCCGCGATCATTTCGCCGGGCCGGAGGCGAGGAGGCGGCGGGCCTCGTCGGCGCCGATGTCGCGGACGAAGATGTTGCGCCAGCGGATCTCGCCGCCGTGCGTCTGCAGCATGATGGGACCCTTCGCGGGGAGCGGCTGCTTGCGGTCCCAGTAGTTCTCCATCGGCGCGCCGTCGACGACGAGCTTGCCGTTCAGCCAGACCCACGTGCGGGCGCCTACCTGAATGATGCGGAAGCTGTTCCACTCGCCAAAGGGCTTGTCTGCGACGGCCAGCGGGTCGCGGCCGGGGGCGCCGGGCGTGTTGTTGAAGAGCCCACCCGAGCCGAGGTGGGGCTTTCGGTCGGCCTTCTTCGGGTCGTAGGCTTGGCTCTTGTCCCAGATCTGCACCTGCGGCGTGCCGCGGAGGTAGATGCCGCTGTCGGCCTTCGCCACGGTCCGGTACTCGATGAGGAGCTCGATGTCGCCGAGGTCCTCCGTGGTGTTGGCGTACGGTCCGGTGCCGGCATTGACCAGTTCGCCGTTCTCGACGCGCCAGTGCTGAGTGAACTCGGCGCGCTCCTGCGCGACCTTGGCGGTCTTCTTCTCGCCTTGCAGCTTGGTGAGGCTGTGCGGGTTCAGGCCGAACCAGCCCGTGAGGTCCTTGCCGTTGAACAGCGCGCGGAAGCCGGCCGGCGGCTTGACGTCGGCGGCCGCGGCGGCGGTGACGGCGAGCAGGGCGAGTAAGCTGAGGGCGGTGAGGGTTTTCATGGGGCGGCGCGCATGGCGCCAGCCGTGCACCGCGGGAGCAACGGAAAACACCCGCGGCGGCCAAATCGCCGGTTGCCAAGGCGCGGCGGCCGACCTTGAAAACCGGCGGCGCGGCGAATGTCCGCGCGGCGCAACCCCGATTCCCCACCCATGAGCAACGCGGCGGCAGTCACGACTCGGAGCACCTACGACGCGATCGTCGTCGGCTCCGGCATCAGCGGCGGCTGGGCCGCGAAGGAGCTCTGCGAGAAGGGCCTCAAGGTCCTCCTGCTCGAACGCGGCCGCGACGTGAAGCACGGCGACTACCCGACGGCGATGCTCGATGCCTGGGATTTTGCCGGCCGCACGCGCGCCCCGGCCGCCGCGGCGGCGCGGCAGGAGAAGCAGGGCCGCACGGGCTACACCACGCACCCGGCGTCCGCGCATTGGTTCGTCGACGACGTCGACCATCCCTACGAGGAGAAGAAGCGCTTCGACTGGATGCGCGGTTACCACGTCGGCGGCCGCTCGCTGCTCTGGGGGCGCCAGTCGTACCGCTTCTCCGACCTCGACTTCGAGGCCAACGCCAAGGAGGGCGTCGCCGTCGACTGGCCGATCCGCTACGAAGACGTCGCGCCGTGGTACGACCACGTCGAGCGCTTCGCCGGGATCAGCGGCCAGGCGGAGGGCCTGCCGCAATTGCCCGACGGGCAGTTCCTGCCGCCGATGGAGATGAACGTGCTCGAGAAGCACGTGAAACGGAGCATCGCCACTCGCCTCGGCGGGCGCGTGATGACCATCGGCCGCGCCGCCAACCTCACCCAGCCGCACCTCGGGCGCGGCACCTGCCAGTACCGGAACCGCTGCATCCGCGGCTGCCCCTACGGCGCGTACTTCAGCAGCAACGCCTCGACCCTCCCCGCCGCCGCCGCCACCGGCAACCTCACCCTGCGACCGTTCTCCGTCGCCGTGGAGATTCTCCACGATGCCGCCCGCGGCCGCGCCTCCGGGGTGCGGGTCGTCGACACCCAGTCGCTCGAGGTCATCGATTTCCGCGCCCGCGTCGTCTTCCTCTGCGCCTCGGCCGTCGCCTCCACCGCGCTGCTCATGAACTCCGTCTCGGATCGTTTCCCGAACGGTCTCGGCAACGACAGCGGCGAACTCGGCCACAACCTGATGGACCACCACTTCAAGGTGGGCGCCTCGGGCACGACCGACGACTTCGGCGACCGTTACTTCCGCGGCGCGCGGCCCAACGGCATCTACATCCCGCGCTTCCGTAACGTCGACGCGAAGTCCCGCCGCAAGGACTACCGGCGCGGCTTCGGCTACCAGGGCTCGGCCAGCCGCGCCGACTGGACCCGCGGCATCCGCGAGCTGAGCCTCTTCGGGGGCGAGTTCAAGAAGGCCCTTGTCTCCCCCGGACCGTGGCAGTTCGGCATCGGTTCGTGGGGCGAGTGCCTGCCCTACCACGACAACCGCATGACGCTCGACCGCTCTCGCCGCGACAAGTGGGGCCAGCCGGTCGTCGTCTTCGATTGCGGCTGGAAGGAGAACGAGCTCGCCATGCGCAAGGACATGCAGGCCTCCGCGATCGAGATGCTCGAGGCCGCCGGCCTGAAGAACATCAAGGGCTATGACGACGTCGTGAACAGCGCCCCGGGCAATTGCATCCACGAAATGGGTACAGCCCGCATGGGCCGCGACCCGCGCACCTCGGTCCTCAACGCCTGGAACCAGGTCCATGCCGTGCCCAACGTGTTCGTCACCGACGGCGCCTGCATGACCTCCAACGGCTGCGTGAACCCGTCCCTCACCTACATGGCCCTCACCGCCCGCGCGTGCGACCACGCCGTCGGCGAGATGCGCAAGCTCAACCTCTGAACCCCGCGCCCCGATGAACCCGGCAGCGTCCTCCACCGACCCCGCGCTGATCTCCCGCCGCGAAGCCCTGCACCGCGCCGCCGCGCTGCTCGGCTTCGCGCTTTCGCCCTCGCTGGTCCAGGGCGTGCTCCGCGCCCAGCCGGCCTCCGGCGGCCCCCGCCTGCCCGCCGCCGCGGAACGCGCGCTCGCCGCGCTCGGGGAGCGCATCCTGCCCCGCACCGATACCCCCGGCGCCGCCGACGTCGGCGTCCCCGCCTTCATCGGCCGCATGTTCGAGGGCTTCCTCACTCCTGCGGAACGCGACCGGCTCACCAGCGGCGTCGCCGCGCTCGATCAGGCATGCGCCGCGCGCGGCGGCCGGGCGTTCGCCGACCTCAACGGAGCCGGTCAGGATGACGCGATTCGCGGCCTCGCCGCCGCGCAGAACGAGTCCGAACGGGAATTCCTCCGTCTCGTCCGCGAATTGGTGATCGTGGGTTATTTCACTTCGGAGCAGGTCGGCCGGAAACTGCTGCGGTACGATCCGGTCCCGGGGCGTTACGACGCCGACATCCCGCTGGCCGAGACGGGCGGCGCGGCGTGGAACCGCCCGTGAGGTTCGCCGCGAGCCGCCGGCTGCTGCTTCCGCTCGTGGCCGCTGGGTTCGCTTTGTCGGCCGCATCGGCGGCCGCTCCCTCGCTGCCTCCGGCCTCCGCCGCGCTCGTCATCGAGGCGGCCACGCGTCCCGAGCCCGGGCTGCAGGCGGTCCTGGAAGGAATCGACGGCGGCCTGCGCGCGCGTTTGGAAATCCCGCCCGAGTCCGTGGCGGTCGGGCTCCTTGACCTGCGGACGGCCCGCCTCGCCTGGCGGCGGCCCGATGCGATCGAGTACGCGGCGAGCGTGCCCAAGGTCGGGATCCTGCTGGCCTGGTTTGCCGCTCACGGGGAGGCGGCCGCGGCGTCGGATCCCGCAACACGCCGCGAGCTGGGCGAGATGATCAAGCGCTCGGACAACGAGGCCGCGACGCGATTCTCCCGCGAACTCGGGATCGCGCGGGTGCAGGCCACGCTCGACGCACACGGGTTTTACGATGCGGCGCGCGGCGGCGGGATCTGGTTCGGCAAGCACTACGGGCGCGACAGCGAGCGGGTGCGCGATCCGGTGGGTGGGCACACGCACGCGGCTACCGTGCGGCAGCTCCTGCGTTTCTACCTCCTGCTGGAGCAGGACCGTCTTCTCTCGGCCGCGGCTTCGGCGGCGATGCGCGACGTATTCCGCTCGCCGGAGATCCCTCAGGTCGAGGACCGCTTCGTGAAGGGCCTTGCGGGGAGGGAACGCGAGATCCGGCGTAAGTCGGGCTGGTGGGAGGAATGGTCGCACGACACCGCCGTCGTCTCAGGCGGCGGCCGGCACTACCTTCTGGTTGCGCTCACGCGGCACCCGCGGGGCACCGCCTACCTCGAAGGCTTGGTTTCGGCCGTCGACGATGCGCTCGCGGCGCCTCCCTGAGCCTCGGCGGCGGCGCGCAGCCGCCGGTTGATCGCGGTCATCGGGTCGGCCGGTGCGGCTTTCCCGGCAGTGTAACGGGCCACGTCGCGCAGCGCGATCACGGTGCAGCCGGCTTCCTTCAGCCAGGCCATGTACTCCTCGAAGCGCTCGCGGGGGGTGTTGACCCACGGGTGCTCACCGTCGGGCACGCCGTGGAACTGCAGCACGGCGATGCGGCCGCCGCGGGCCTGTGCGACCGCCGCCTTCACGTGGTCGAGCGTCCAGACCGGCCGCGCGTCCGCGGTCGTGGGGATCAGCAGCGGGTGGTCGGCGTCGGGCTCGTAAGGCACGCCGCCGCCCTTCGCGTAGGGCACCTCGGGCTCGCCGCCGCGCCGCGCGAAGCGGATGCCCGCTGCCGCGAGGATGGGCAGCGCTTCGACATGGATGCGGTTGCCCGGCCACGCGAAGCTGACCGGCGCCGGGATGCCGTGCTCGCGGCAGCGGGCGGCGATCGCCTCCAGCTGCTCGGCGAGACGCGGCAGTGACTTTTCGGTGACGCCGAGGTGGTCGCGCGTGTGGTTGCCGATCTCGAAGCCGTCGCGGTGAAGTTCGGCGATCTGCTCCCAGGTCATGTAGTCGCGCTTGTTGGTGCGGAACGTGAAGCCTTCGGTGATGAAGAACGTGGCGCCGAACCCGAGCCGCTTCAGGAGCGGCCGCGCCACCGCGTGGTGCGAGGCCGAGGAGTCGTCGAAGGTGAGCACCACGACCTTGTCGGGCACCGGCTCGGCCGCGAAGACGGCGACGGTCGCGAACAGGAGGGCGGCGAGCGCGCGGGGGATCATCCCCGCAGTCAGGCGCCGGCCCGCGCCGGGATCGAACCGGAAAAACGGCGCGCGCGGTGCGCGCTTGCCTGCGGGCCGCGGCGGCGCGAAGCGAGGGGCGTGAAAACCCCGCCGTTCGCCGCCATCCTCGTCCTCCTGGTTGGATCCGCTGCCTTCGCCGGCGCCGCCGAGGTACGCCGCGACGTCGAGTACGGGCGCGCCGGCGGCGAGCGGCTGTTGCTCGATGTCGGCGTGCCCGACGGCCCGGGGCCGTTCCCCGTGGCGATCCTCGTGCACGGCGGCGGATGGCGGCGCGGCGACAAGGCGGGCAGTGACCAGCCGGGCGACGGCGCCGACATCTCGCCGTGGTTCGCCACGCTGAATCGCGGGCGGTATGTCTGGTTCTCGATCAATTACCGCCTCGCGCCCGCGCACCGCTGGCCGGCCTGCCTCGAGGACCTGCAGACCGCGGTCCGTTGGGTGAAGGAGAACGCCGCCACCTATCGCGGCGACGCCGGGCGGATCGCGGTGTTCGGACACTCCGCCGGCGGCCACCTCGCCCTCATGCTGGCGACGATGTCGCGGCCCGACACCCGCGTGCAGGCCATCGTGGGGTTCGCCGCGGTGGCGGACCATGAGCATAAACTCGCGGAGCGCGGCGGGCTCGGCGACGGCCTGCAGGCGCTCCTGGGGCGTCCGAAGGAGATCACGCCCGAGGCTTTGCACGAGCTGCGCGCGATTTCCCCGATCAACCGCGTGAAGGCGGGCATGCCGCCGGTGCTGCTGCTGCACGGCGATGCCGACAAGACGGTCGCGATCCAGCAGAGCGTGGGCTTCCAGCGGCGGATGCGATCCTTCGGAGGGAGCTGTGACCTGATCACGCTGTCCGGCGCGCCGCACGGTCTGCGCGAGTGGGCGAAGGCTGCTCCCACCTACGAGGACGAGCTGCTCGCGTGGCTGGATCGCGTCTTTGCCGCCGCCGGCAAGGCGCGTTAGGCTGGGCTCGCGACCGGGTCCTAGCGCCCGGCTTCGGGCCCTGTGTTCCATCGTGGGCTGGAGACGCGCGGAGAGGAGGCAAGCTGCCTCATCCGCGACAGAGGAAGGACGTCGCGGATGAGGGAGTTGATCGGACGGGTCCCGGGCCTGTCCGCCGAAGGCTTGGTGAAGGCCGGTCAGCCCGACTTCGCCTTGCGCTTGCCGGGGGCGCCCTCGACGCGGCCGGGCTCGCGGACACCCGCGCCGGTCCGCTGGGTCAGGGTGTCGCCGAGATCGGAGCGGCATTTTTCGGCGAAGGCCAGGAGCCGCGCGACGACGGCGGGATTGGCCTCGGCGACATCCTTCGTCTCAGCCCGATCAGTGCGGAGGTTGTAGAGGGCGGGGCGCTCTTGGTTCACATTCTCGTATTTCGCCGGGATGCCGTCGCGGCCGCCGGGGCGTCCGCCGAGCGTGCGATAGCGGTGGGGCAGGATGAGCTTCCATTCGCCGTCCCCGCTCACAACGGCCTGCAGTTCGTTCTGCGCGTACCAGTTGCCGTAGCCCTCGTGCGGGTTGGCGGCGCCCGTCTGGCGCGAAAGGATCGACCAGACGTCGCGGCCGTCGATCGGCAGCCTTGGCAGATCGGCGCCGATGCGGCGGGCGAGCGTCGGTAGGAGGTCGATGGTCATCACGTATTGGTCGCTGACGGCGCCGGCGGGCAGCTGGCCGGGCCATTGCATGAGGCAGGGTACGCGGGTGCCGCCCTCCCAGGCCGTGCCCTTGCCCTCGCGGTGCGGGCCGGAGCTACCGGCGTGGTCGCCGTAGCTCAGCCAGGGGCCGTTGTCGCTGGTGAAGATCACGAGGGTGTCGCGGGTGAGGCCGTGCTTCTCGAGCGTGCGCAGCACCTCGCCGACGGACCAGTCGATCTCCATGATGACGTCACCATAGAGGCCGCGCTGCGACTTGCCCCTGAACTTGTCGCTCACGAAGAGCGGCACGTGCGGCATGGAATGCGCGAGGTAGAAGAAGAACGGGCGGTCCTTGTTGCGCTCGATGAAGCGCACGGCGCGTTCAGTGTAACGGGTCGTGAGGTGGTTCTGCTCCTCGGGAGTGATCTCGTCGTCGATGACCTTGCCGTCCTCGTAAAGCGGGAGCTTCGGGTAGCTGCCCGGCTTCGCCTCAGGGTGATGCGGCCACATGTCGTTCGAGTAGGGCAGGCCGAAGGCCTCGTCGAAGCCGTGCCGCACCGGCTGGAACGGCGCGAGGTGGCCGAGGTGCCACTTGCCGGCCATCCCCGTCGCGTACCCGCGGGACTTGAACACCTCGGCGAGCGTCGTCTCGTCGGCGTGGATGCCGTGCGTCGATTGCGGCCCGAGTGCTCCGTGGATCCCCACGCGGTTCGGATAGCAGCCCGTGAGCAGGGCGGTGCGTGAGGCGGAGCAGACCGCCTGCGCGACGTGGAAGTTGGTGAACTTCACGCCGTCGCGCGCCATGCCGTCGAGGTGCGGCGTCGTGAAGCCCTTCGCGCCGAAGACGCCGACGTCGCCGTAGCCTAGGTCGTCGCAGAAGATCACCACCACGTTGGGCGGCCGTGCGGCCTGGGCGGCGGGCGCGGCGGCAGCCGCGAAGGCCAGCGTGGCGAGGGCCGCGAACGAAAGCCGGATGGGGCGCAGGGAGGGGAGGGGCATGGTTCGGAGGTGTGGCGCGCGGCCGCGGACCCCGCAAGCCCGCGGGGGAATTGCCGTTGACGGTCAAAACCGTCGGGCGCGTCATTTTCGCGCCTCGCCCGTGACCCCGCGCCGCCTCCGCCCGCTTTGCCTGCCCGCCCTGTTCGCCGTCTCTTCGGTGATCGGTGCAACCGCTCGCGATCAGGTGCCTGCGGAGCTCGGCAGTTTCTTCCGGCCGCCGGCGGAAATCACCGGGCCGGCCGTGGATCACCGTTCTCCGCTGCTGTTCGACGACGGGAGTCCGGTGCGCACGCCGGCGGACTGGCGCCGACGTCGCGAGGAGATCCTGCGCCATTGGCACGGCCGCATGGGCCCTTGGCCGGCGTTGCTCGAGCGGCCGCGGCTCGAGCTTTCGGAAACCCAGGACCGCGGCGGGGTGACGCAGCATCGCGTTGAGATCGAGGTGGCGCCCGGCGTGATGCAGCAGGGCTACCTGCTTTTGCCGCCTGCGCGCTTTCGCGGTCCGCGGCCGGCCGTGCTGGTGCCCTTCTACGCGCCCGAGGTGAGCGTGGCCTACGAGGGTCCGCGGCCGCTCGCCGGACAGGCGAAGCGCTTCTTCAAGGACGGGCCGCCCGTGCACCGCGACTTCGCGCTGCAGCTGGCCCGCCGCGGCTTCGTCACTCTCGCCATCGGCACGCCCGGCGACGATGCATACCGGCCCGACCTGCGCGGCGCTTCCTGCCAGCCCCTCAGCTACCACGCCTACCTCGCCGCGAATTGCCACACCGCGCTGGCCCGGCGGCCCGAGGTCGATCCGGCCCGCATCGGCATCATGGGCCATTCCTACGGCGGCAAATGGGCGATGTTCGCCTCGTGCCTCGATGAGCGTTTCGCGTGCGCGGTGTGGTCCGACGGCGGCGTCGTCTTCGACGAGGCGCGCGGAGCCGTGAACTACTGGGAACCGTGGTACCTCGGCCTCGATCCCGCGGTGACGCGCAAACCCGGCCTGGTCACCCCCGCCAACGGCCGCACGGGTGCCTATCGCGTCCTGCGCGCCGAAGGTCGCGACCTGCACGAGCTCCACGCCCTCATGGCCCCGCGTCCGTTCCTTGTTTCCGGCGGTTCCGAGGATCCGCCCGCCCGCTGGGGCGCGCTGCTGCACGCGGTCGCGGTCAACCGCCTCCTGGGGCGGGAAAATCGCGTCGCGATGACAAACCGACCCGTGCATTCACCTTCGGCTGAATCCAACGGGCAGGCCTTCCGTTTCCTCGAGCATTTCCTCCAACCATGACGCACGGGCTCTTTGACCTGCAGGTGAACGGCTTCGCCGGGGTCGACTTCCAGCGGCCGGATCTTTCCCGCCTCGACCTTGAGCGCGCCGCCGAGGCGCTGCGGCGCCACCGCACGACGGGAATCCTGTTCACGTTGATCACCGACACCATCGACGCGCTCGCGGCGCAGCTCGAAAGGGTCGAGCGGATCCGCGCCGAATCCGCGGCGGTGCGCGACATGATCGTCGGCTACCACATCGAGGGACCTTATCTTTTGCCCGAGCTCGGTTACCACGGCGCTCATGATCCGCGGAAGATGAAGGCTCCCGACCGCGCCGAATTCGACCGCCTCTGGCGTGCCGCGGGCGGGCGGATCCGGCTCGTCACGCTCGCGCCCGAATGGCCGGGATCGCCGGAGTTCATCCGCCACCTCGTGGGTCACGGCGTGACCACCTCGATCGGCCATTCCAACGCCGGCGACGCCGCGATCGATGCCGCGATGGCCGCGGGGCTCACGATGTGCACCCACGTCGGCAACGGGGTGCCGCAGCAGCTGCACCGCCACGACAACATCATCCAGCGGCTCCTCGCGCGGGATGAGCTCACGGCGGTCTTCATCCCCGACGGCATCCATGTTCCCGCCGCCACGCTGCGGAACTTCGTGCGCGCCAAGCCGCGCGCGAAGGTGCTCTTCACGACGGATTGCATGGCCGCCGCCGGCGCGCCCCCGGGCCGCTACACCATCGGCCACATCGAGGTCGAGGCCGGGGCCGACGGTGTCGTGCGCGAGCCGGGCAAGCCCAACTTCGCCGGCTCCTCGCTCGCGATGGACGCAGCCCTGGAGAACGTTTGCCGCTTCACCGGCTGGACGGAGGCCGAGGCGCTCCACGCCTGCGGCGAAGGCGTGCGGTCGGCGCTGGGGTTACGGGGGCTGACCTGACCTATTCCGTTAGCGGGGCCCACGATCGGATCGCCGCATTCGCAGTGGACTTCCAAGTTCCCCCACGGGTTGTGTCTCCGGCATGACCACCTTGCTCCTTCGGGTCTCCGCATCGTGGTTCGCCGCGGCCGCCTTCGTCGTCGCTTCGGCACCGCTGCGGGCGGTGGAGCCCCCAAGGCCGGGAGAGGCCACGTTCCTCGCCGACCGCCTGATCGAAGCCATCGCCGGCGACCTGCCGTTGGTGATCACGGTGCCGCACGGCGGGCGCCTCACGCCCGACGGATTCCCGCGCCGCAAGCATGGCGTGATGGACATGGACGTGAACACGCAGGAGCTCGCCCGGGCGTTCGCGGGGGAGCTGGCGCGGCGTACCGGCGGACACGCGGCGCTCGTGATCAGCCTGCTGCACCGCTCCCGCCTCGATCCCAACCGAGAGGTCGGCGAGGCGGCCGGCGGCAGCCCCGAGGCGGAGTCGGTCTGGCGGGCCTTCCACGGTGAGATCGAGTCGGCCCTCGCCGCCGCGGTGGCGAGGCACGGCTTCGCCTTCCTCATCGACCTCCACGGGCACGCGCACCCGATCGCGCGCCTTGAGCTCGGCTACGGCCTGGGCGCCCCGCAGCTGAACGTCGACGACGCCGCCTTCGACCGCTCGGAGGTGATCGGGATCTCCACGTTGCGCGACTTGCATCAGGCGCGCGGGATCGGTGCGGCGGAGCTGCTGCGCGGCCCGCGGAGCCTCGGCGCCCTGCTGGCCGAGCGCGGCTTTCGGTCCGTGCCCGGCCCGGCCGACCCGGGACCGGGGCCGCACCCGTTCTTCTCGGGCGGCTACATCGTGCGGCGCCACGCGGCCGAGCCCGGCACGAGGAAGGTCGACGGCGTGCAGATCGAGTGTCCGCGGCCCGGCGTGCGCGATACCGCGGAGAACCGCGCGCGCTTCGCGGTGGCCGCGAGCGACGCGCTGTTGGTGTTCCTGCGCGAGCAGTACCGCTGGGAGCCGGCGGTCCGCGTACGATGACGGCTCGACCTCCCGCGGAAGTGCTGCCCGAGGCCGAATGGCGCGGGCGGCAGGCGGCGCACGAGGCGCGCGTCGGTGCATGGACGGAGCCCCATCTCCGGCGCGCGGGTCGCGGGGAAAAGCATCCGGTCTACGACTTCCTGTTCACCTACTACGGCTTTCGGCCGGCCTGGCTGCGCCGCTGGCATCCCGGCCCGGGTGTGGCGCTCGCCGGAACGGGTGCGAGGGAGTTCCTCCGCTGGCCCGAGTACCGGGAGACGACGCAGGACGGTGATCCGGTGGTGATGCTGGACACCGGTGCCTTGCCGGCGCCCCGCCGGGAGTTCGTCACGTGGCTGCGGGGATTGCTCACCGCGATGCGGGAACGGCCGCCGTTCTTCGGCTGCTTCGGCCTGCACGAGTGGGCGATGGTCCACCGCCAGACTCCGGACGAACTGCGGCACAACGCCTGGCCGCTGCGCCTCACTCCCGGGGAAACTGCCCGCGTGGTCGAGTCGGCCGCCGTGACGTGCTCGCATTTCGACGCCTTCCGTTTCTTCACCCCGGCGGCCCGCCCTTTGAACCGCCTCCAGCCGACGCGCGCCGACGTGCCGCGCCTGGAGCAGCGCGGTTGTCTGCACGCCAACATGGATCTCTACAAATGGGCCTTCAAACTCGCGCCGTTCACGCCGGCCGAGCTCACCGCCGACTGCTTCGAGCTGGCCGTCGCCATCCGGGAGGTCGACATGCGCGCCAGTCCCTACGACCTGCGCGGCCTTGGCTTTGAGCCGATCGCGATCGAGACGGCCGCCGGCCGCGGGGAATACGAGGGCCGCCAGCGCGGTTTCGCCGCCCGCGGCGAGCCGCTCCGCGCCCGCCTCATCGGGCTCTGCGACGCCTTGCTTCCGGCCTGATCGGCAAATCAGGTCCGGCGACGATCGACCTGCCGGTGATGCGTCGTGCGTGGGCGGGGCCGGCCGCGACCGCTTAGTCCGCGGATTTCTTCCGGCGCTTCGGCGCGGCCTTCTTCTTCGTTGCGGCGGCCGTCGCGCGCGGCTTGCGGGCGGCGGGGCGCTTCACCTTGGCGGGCTTGGCGGTTTCCAGCATGGAGGCCAGCGGCAACTCGGATGCGTCGCGCCACAGGCGCTCCAGGCCGTACCGCTCGCGGACCTCGCCCATGAACACGTGCACCATGACGTCGAACGCGTCGATGACCTCCCAGCCGCTCTCCTGGCCGCGCTCGATGCCGACGATTCGCTCCTGCGCCGCGTCGATCACTTTTTCCAGTTCCACCCGCAGCGCGCGGAGGTGAGGTTCCGACGTCGCCGTGGCGATGATCAGGTAATCGGTGATCGACGATTGCGCCGACACGTCGAGGACGCGGACGTCGCCGGCCTTCTTGTCGTCAAGCACGCGGCAGCAGGAGCGGGCGAGGGCGAATGCACGGGGATTCTGGTTGTTCATCCGGGGAGTTGAGTGGGCGGCGGAGGTTCGCGGTAAAGGTCGTGCCGACGGATGTGGACGATCGACTTGTGGGGCACGAAGTAGTCGAGCGATAGGCCGCGGCGCGTGCGCTCGCGCAGCTCGGTCGAGCTGATGGCGAGGAGGTGGCCGTCACAGCGGTGGAGCCTTAGGCCGGGGATATCCGGGGCGGCCTTCACCGGGAATCCGGGCCGTTCGAGGAAGATGAACTGCACGATCTTCGCCAGCTCGGCGATGTCGCGCCACAGGTGCAGCTTCGGCAGCTGGTCGCCGCCGATGATCCAGTAGAGCTCGTCGTGCGGGTAAAGCGCGCGGAAGTGGCGGGCCGAGTCGATCGTGTAGCTAACGCCGCCGCGCCGCAGCTCGACGTCGGACACCTCGAAGCGGCGGTCCCATTCGATGGCGGCGCGCAGCATGGCGAGGCGGTCTTCGGCCGAGGACTGCACGTCATTCGGTTTCAGCGGGGCCTGGGCGGCGGGCACGAAGATCAGCCGGTCGAGGTGCTGCTGCTCGTAGGCGTCCTGCGCGGCGAGCAGGTGCCCGAAGTGCACGGGATCGAAGCTCCCGCCGAGTAGGCCGATTTTCACCGCGCGGAACGTGCTTGCCGCCTCCGGCACCCGCAAGGCCCAAGTGCTCCGCTGACGTTTGGCTGGAGTCCCCGCGCCGACTGGGCTTCGCTGGCGCCGCGCCCGGGTGGTGGAATGGCAGACACTGGGGACTTAAAATCCCCTGACTGAAAAGTCGTGCGGGTTCGACCCCCGCCCCGGGCACCAACCTCCGCTCCGGTACTTCCGGATGGAGCGGCCTGCCGCGGAGGTCCTCGCGCTGCACGATGTCGCGCCCGGAGGATCGCGGATGAACCCGGGAGCATCGACGCGGAGTTGACGCCCTTGCGGCGTCGGAAGCGGCCACCTTCGGTGGCCGACTTTCGCTCCATACTGAAGGCGGCCGACGCGAGCATAGGACTGGAGGCAGGGCGTACCGGGAAAGGAACGTGCCCCGCCTTGATCCCCGGCGGCCTGTTTCGTGAGTCTGGGTCTCGGTTGCGGGATGCGGTGAGTCCGGTCTGGGAGGGCTTGAAACCGGCGAAGGTTAAACCGTAGGTCGCTCTCCGCGGGGGCACCCGCGGCCGCGGCATGCCGATTCATCGGGCGGAACGGACCGGTCTTCCTCAGCAAAGCGCCTGCGATGTGGCTGCGGCTGCAGTCGCGGGGAATCTACGCTGCGCAATCGAGCCAAGTCCTAACCGTTTTCTTCGAGGTGCTTTGGAGAGGCGGTAAGAAGAAGACGGCGGAAGGGGTTTCGTGAATCTTCCGCGGGTGCACCCGCAGCCACAGCAGGCCAAAGCGCCTCCGATGTGGCCGCGGCTGCAGCCGCGGAAAATCCACGTCTTCCCCTCCCGCGAAGCATTTCCCTCCCTTTTCCGCGCCCGCCTACCGCACCTTCACGCGGTACAGGTAGGCGTCCGAGGTCCAGTCGGTCTCGCCCGGTCGCGAGCGTTGGAAGAGGCGGCTCAGGTTCACGACGATCTCGCCGGTCGAGCGGTCCTCGCGCGCGGAGAAGTTCGACAGGCTGAGCAGCTCCCCGTCGCCGGGACCGCGGTCGTCGATCGGGCGCACCGTTCCGCGGAGCAGCCGGCTGCTCCGCGCGTCGACCTCGCCTATCACCAGCGGATAGCGCGGTCGGTTCCCGTCGGGATTCTTCGGTGAGATATTTCCGATCCAGAAGAGGCGGCCGCTCGAATGCGGGACCAGCTGCGAGCACGAAGAGGGCGAAAAGAACGCCACGCCGTCGTCGTAGGTCCAGGGCTCGGGCGGCGTCCACGTGCGGCCGCCGTCCGCCGACCACGCGGCCCAGCGGTGGGCGGGCAGCGCGGGCTTGGTGTGGTTGGATCCGCGCAGGACGGCGAGGATACGGCCGTCCGACAACTCGGCGAAGGTCGGTTCGTCCATCCCGCGGGTGGAGCGGGCGGGATCCGCCTTGATCAACCCCGATAATTCCCACTTCAGGGTGCCGTCCTCCCGCCAACGTCCGCGGAGCGCCGCGGCATCGGAGTAGGTGTAGCCGCCGCCGGGGTTGTGATACGTGCCGTCGGGCCCGAGCGGCGTGATGATGACCGGCACGAGCAACGTGCCGTCGCGCAGGAAGACCGGCACCGAGGCGAGGTCGCCGACCATCACGCAATTCTTCCCGATCCATACCCCGGGCAGCGGATGATCCGGGGAAAACTCAGGGCCGTCCTGGATGACGCGGGCGTTCACGGGCCATGTGCGGCCGCCGTCGGACGACACGCTGTAACACACGTACCATTGCCGCATGCCCTCGAGTGGATCGTCGGTGGGAAGGAGCCCCTCGATGTGGAAACGCACGAAGCGGCCGGTGCGCGGATCCGCGACGCCCCCGCGCAGTGCGCGGCGAAGCTTGCCGCCGGGGCGCTGCTCAAGCGTCGGGATCTCGGTCGCGGCCGACCACGTGCGGCCGCCATCGGCGGAGTGGCGCAGGAAGGCGACGTCGACGGTGTCGGACCGCGACATCAGCTGGTGGACCGAGATCAGGTCATCGCCGGCGGGCCGCGTGGCGTAGGTGGCCGCGAGCACGGCGACGCCCGGCTTGGGGGAGGGGAGGAAGACCTCGCGGCGGATGGAGTCCGGCGTGGCGGCTGGGCCCGCGGCTGCGAGTGCCACCGCGGCCGCAGAGACCAGCGCCCGGAGGAACGGCGGCGTCATGCGCGGCGCGGGTCAGGAAGGCGTCCGCTCAACGCGAAGCGGGGCCGGCCGCCTCGAGCGTCTCGCGCACATGGTAGCGCTGGCGGGCGCGGACGACCTGGTAGGTGCGGCCGACGTATTCACCGATGAGGCCGATGCCGACCATGGTGACGCTGACGAGGAAGAACAGGATGCCGAACAGCGTGAACAACCCGCCCTCCTCGGGGCCGATGATGAGCCGCCGGCCGGCGAGGATGAGCACGAGCAGGAAGCTGCCGGCCGAGCAGGCGAGCGCGAACATAGTGAACACCTGGAGCGGCGCGAGGGAGAAGCCGGTGATGAGGTCGAAGTTCAGCCGCACGAGCCGGTAGAAGGAATAGTTGGAGACGCCGGCGTGCCGCTCCTCGTGGCGCACCCCCACCTCGGCGGGATTGCCGGCGAAGCTGTACGCGAGGGCGGGAATGAAGGTGTTGATGGCGCCGCTGCGCACGATCGCGTCGATGATGGGCCGGCGGTAGGCCCGCAGCATGCAGCCCTGGTCGGTCATCTCGATGTTGGTCGTCTTCTCGCGCACGAAGTTCACGAGCCGCGAGGCCCACGTGCGGAACAGCGAGTCCTGCCGGTTGATCCGGCAGCCGCCGACGTAGTCGTGCCCGGCGTCGATGCGCGCGAGCAGGGCGGGGATCTCCTCGGGCGGGTTCTGGAGATCGGCGTCGAGGGTGACGATCACCTCGCCGCGCACGCGTTCGAACGCCGCCATGATGGCCATGTGCTGGCCGTAGTTGGCGTTGAAATCGATCACCCGGGTGACGTCGGGCCGGGCGGCATGGCGCGCCCGCAGGAGTTCCAGCGAGCGGTCGGCGCTGCCGTCGTTGGTGAAGATCACCTCGTAGGTGCGGCCGAGCCCGTCGAGCACGGGGTAGAGCCGGTCGAACAGTGCCGGCAGGTTGGCCTCCTCGTTGTAGACGGGGATGACGACGGACAGGGCGACGTTCGCGACGGTGGTCATGGCGGCGGGTTCAGGGGCGGCGGTGCGCCAGCAGCACCGCGGTGAGCTCGGTGGCGACGCGCGCGATGTCGGCTTCCGTCATGGCGGGGAAGAGGGGCAGCGTGAGGATGTCGCGGCAGACCTGCTCGGCGATCGGCAGGTCGCCCTCCTTCCAGCCGAGCCGCCGGTACACGGCGAACAGGTGGATGGCCGGGTAATGGACGCCGGTGCCGATGCCGGAGGCATGGAGTTTGGCCATGACCTCGGCGCGGCGAAGCGTGAGCCGGTCGCCGGGCAGCACGACTTGGAACATGTGCCAGTTGCTTTGCGTGAAGTCGGCCGGGGGCAGGCCAAGGCCGAGCTCGCGCAGCTCCGGCGTGTCGAGCCGGCGGAAGTACTCGCGGGCGAGGACGCGGCGGCGGTCGTTGAACTCGGCGAGGCGGGGCAGCTGCCCGAGCCCGACACGCGCGGCGACGTCGGTAAGGTTGAACTTCCCGCCGACGACCTCGACCTCCATGCCGTCGAAACCGGTGCGGATCACGCCCTGCAGGCGGTATTGTTCGGCCAGCTTCGCCTCACGCTCGTCGTTCAGGACGAGCGCGCCGCCCTCGATCGTCGTGATGTTCTTGTTGGGGTGGAAGCTGATCGAGGTGAAGTCGCCCTCGGCGCCGATGAGACGTCCGCGCCAGTTGGCGCCCATGGACTGGGCGGCGTCCTCGACCACGCGCAGCCCGCGCCGGCGGGCGAGGGCGTAGAGCCGGTCGCGGTCGACGGGCAGTCCCGCGAGGTCGACGGGGATGATGGCCCGGGTGGCGGGAGTGATGGCCGCCTCGACGCGCGCGAGGTCGATGTTCCGCGTGACCGGGTCGATGTCGACGAACACCGGCCGCGCGCCGACCTCGAGGATGACGTTGCTGGTCGCGACCCACGAAAGCGGGGTGGTGATGACCTCGTGCCCCGGGCCGACCCCAGCGATGCGCAGGGCGATCTCCATCGTGCACGTGCCCGAGTTGAAGACGCGCACCGGCCGGCCACCGACGTATTCCGACAGCTTCGCCTCGAGCTCCTTCACCTTGGGGCCGGAGGTGATCCAGCCGGACCGCAGCACCTCGGCCACGCCGGCGATGGTCTCCTCGTCGATCGTGGGTCGGGTGAGGGGCAGGAAGGGCGCGGCCATTTCAGGGACGGTTGCTCACGAGGCTGACGGCCCGGTTTTCGGCGATCAAATGATAACGGAACGCCGGGTCGGCGAACACGGTGCGCGCGGCCTGCCGCTCGCGGTTGCGGACCAGGAGCCAGACGCGGTCCGGCCCGGCCCATTGCCGGCGAAGCTCGGCGTCGTCGATGAAGCGCGCGGCGCGCTCGGCGTTCGGGAGGAACTGCACCTGCAGCTCGTCGACGTAGCTCACGAGGCCGACGGGCTTTTCCGTGTAATAGACGAAGTCGTGGAAGAACGACCAATAGTGGTACACCCGGTCGCCGGGCGCGATGCGCTCGCGGGCCACCTGCGCGAGGTCGCGCGTGCCGGCCCTTTGGAACCCGGGCGCGGCGTGGACGACCAGCCCGAGGAAGCAGACCGTGGCGCCGACGAGGACGGCGAGGCCCGCGCCTTCGCCGCGCCGGCGCGAACGCCACAGGCACATCACGCCGCCCGCGAGCAGGATCGACGCGATCAGGGTGGCGTGGGGCCGGAGAGCGGCCGCCTGCGCCGGATCCCGGATCAAGCCGGGCCGGAGCACGGCGATAAGCACGGCCGCCGCGAGCACGCCGCAGCCGAGCGCGAAGACCCGCAGGCCGTTCCGCAGCGAGCCCTCGTCCTCGCCTTCCAGCCGCTTTCCGAGCCACGCGCCGATCAGCACCGCGAGGGCGGGAAAGACGGGAAGGATGTACGGGATCAGCTTCGACTGTGACTTGGAGAAGAACAGCAGGATGAACAGCACCCAGGTCACGAGGAACCACGCGTCCGCGTTTTCCGCTCGACGCCGCCAGCCGCCGGCGAGCGCCTCGCGGATGGCGCCGGGCAGGAAGCCCACCCAAGGAAAGATTCCGGCGAGGATGACGGGGACAAAGAACCAGAATGGCGCCTGGCGGCCGTGGGCCGTCGTGGTGAATCGCGTCCAGTGTTCGTGGATGAAGTAGAACTCCGCCCAGCCCGGGTTCCGCTGCGCCGCGAGGAGGTGCCAAGGCGCGGCGATCGCCAGGAAGAGGAGCAGGCCCGGCCCGAGGTGCATCGGCAGCAGCCGCCGCCATTGATTGAAGATCAGCAGCCAGAGGAACATCACGGCGCCCGGGATGAGGAAGCCGATGAGGCCCTTCGCCAGCGTCGCCAGCGCCGCGCTCGCGTACAGGCCGAGGAACAGCAGGCGCCGCCGCGGGCCGGGCGCCTCGCGCACGCCGAGGATGAAGCAGAAAAGGGTGGCGGCCATGAGCGACGACACCGCCATGTCGAGCAGCAGGATCCGCGAGAGCACGAAGTGCAGCAGCGACGTGCCCAGCACCACCGCGGCCGCCAGCCCCGCGGTCCGCCCGTGCAGGCGCCGCGCTGCGGCGTAGGTGAGCAGGACGGCCCCGAGCCCGAACAGGGCGGGCGTGAGCCGCGCGGCGAACTCGCCCGGACCGAACAGCACGCGGCTCAGGCCGACCGTCCAATAGACCAGCGGCGGTTTCTCGAAGTAAGGCACCGCGTTGAGCCGCGGCGTCACCCAGTCGTCCGAGGCGAGCATCTCGCGCGGGATCTCCGCGTAGCGGCTCTCGTCGGGATTGGCCAACGGCAGTCTCCCCAGGAGGAACAGGTTGAGCGCGCCGAAGGCGAGGGCCAGCGCGAGCACGTCGCGCCAGGCAGGGGAGGCATTGTACTTCATTGTCCCAGGGATGGTTTCGAACGTCCGCGGGCGGCAGCTTCCGCGTATCGCGTCTGCTCATCGGCCGTGACTGCGCGGTAGGCCCCGTGGCGGTAAAGGTAGCTCGCGGTCTGGTAGTACGCGATGTTGTCGGACGTGGCCTCGGGCGTGCGCTCGCGCAGCGCGAACGTGCCGGGCTCGCAGTCGAACTCGGCGGAGCGGCGCACGGGCATCAGGATGTTGAGCATGCCGGGCCGGTGCAGGCCGAGCTTCTGATAATTGCCGAGCAGCACGCGCGGCCGTTCCGTCGCCACCCGCACGTCGCGTCCGTAGAATCGGCTCGCGTAACTCCAATTGAGCAGGGCAAGCAGCGTCGGCGCGTAGTCGACCTGACTCATCAGGTGCGGGATCCGGCCCGGTGGGATCTGGCCTCCGGGCGAGAAGATCATCAGCGGGATGTGGTAGTTCTCAACGGGCAGCGCCGCCTTGCCCGCGACCGAGGCGCAGTGGTCCGCCACGATCACGAATACCGTGTCGCGGTACCAGGGCCGCTTTTCCGCCTCGCGCAGGAACTGGCCGATCGCGAAGTCGGTGTACTTCACCGCCCCGGCCCGGCCCGATACCTTCGACGGCAGGTCGATCTTCCCTTCGGGGTACGTGAACGGCCGGTGGTTAGAGGTCGTCATCACGAAGTGATGGAACTTCTTCCCCGCCGCGTGGGCGGCGTCGGCCTCGCGCATCGTCCACCGGAACAGGTCCTCGTCGCAGGCGCCCCAGACGTTGGCGAACGTGACGTCGGCGCCCGGCGAGGTGCGGTCGATCACCCGGTAGCCGTTGTTGCCGAAGAAGTAGTTCATGTTGTCGAAGTAGCCGAAGCCGCCGTAGATGAATGCCGTGTCGTAGCCGCGGCTGCGGAAGACCGAACCGAGCGTGAACAGGTTTTCATTGTGCGGTCGCTTGATCAGCGAGCGGCCGGGGGTCGGCGGCAGCGCGAGCGTCAGCGCCTCCATCCCGCGATCGGTGCGCGTGCCGGTGGCGTACAACCGCTCGAACAGCAGGCTGCGCCCCGCGATGTCCTCGAGGTTGGGCGTGAGCCGCGACACGCGGTTGAAGGTGCCGAGGAAGTCCGCGCTGAGGCTCTCGACCGTGATCTGGATCACGTTGGGCCTCAGTTCGGGTCCCGGCCCGGGCGCGCGCACGAACCGCAGGGTGTCATGCGTATCCGCCCCCAGCGGCTCACTGCCGTCGGCCGCCAGCTCGGCCCGCACGCGGCGGAAGGCCTCGTCGACCGGCAGCGTCGGGTAGAACTGTTCGTAATCGAGCTGGTTGTTCCGGAACGCGGCGAAGAGCGACCACACGCCGTTCTTCGCCAGCTCGCGGTGGTAGTTGTCCGCGAACGACGGCAGGTGCTCCGAATCGAGCGCGATGCCGGTGAGCGTCGCGGCGGCCGTCCAGCCCGCGACCGCCCGCCAGCGGCGGCCGGCCGGTTCCGCGGGCGCGG
>JACCDP010061365.1_pt1 | contig 57884 bp, 50 predicted proteins | sample 7445841 | NCBI WGS metagenome assembly JACCDP01 (sample SAMN15323441, study PRJNA562643) | freshwater metagenome | isolation source: river surface water | place: USA:Blue River Watershed | collected 2017-08-17 | reverse complement strand
GAAGGCGAGCGGTCGTTACGTTCCAGTCGTCGCGGACGGCGGCATTCGTAAGGGGGGCGAGATCGCCAAGGCGCTCGCCGTTGGTGCGGACGCGGTGATGATCGGTTCGCCGCTTGCGCGATCAACCGAAGCGCCAGGCGGCGGATTTAACTGGGGGATGGCCGCCTCATCACCAACGCTGCCACGGGGCACGCGTATTGAGGTGGGGATCGCAGGGAGCATGGAGCAGATCCTCAACGGACCATCTCGCGTCACCGATGGGAGCGAGAACCTTGTGGGCGCGGTGCGTCAATCTGCCGCCGCACTCGGCGTGCAGACGCTCGCCGCCTTCCGCGACGTTGAGGTGATCTACGCGCCCGCGGCGGCGACTGAAGGGAAGAGCTGGCAGCGTGGCCGCTGAAGCTGGCGCTACGGCGAGCGTGCATGCGGCCGGAGTTGAGACGGGCGGCATCCTGGTTTTGGATTTCGGGAGCCAGTTCGCGCAACTGATCACGCGCCGCGTTCGTGAGATGAACGTGTATGCGGCGCTCGTGCCATTCGACCTTCCGATCAGCGAGATCCTGGCGCGCAAGCCGGCCGGCATCATCCTGAGCGGTAGTCCGTACTCCGTCTATGACGACGCGGGCCCAAAGCCAGACGCGGCGCTCTGGAGCGCAGGAATCCCCATCCTTGGCGTCTGCTACGGCGTGCAGCTCATGGCGCAGCAACTCGGTGGCCGTGTTGGTCCGTCAGCTCGGCGTGAGTATGGTCCCGCCGACATCAGCATTAGTGCCGCGGAGAGTCCACTCTTTAACGGGCTCGGTGCGTCCGGTGCAGAGCGCGTCTGGATGAGCCACGGCGACTCCATCATTGATGCGCCGCCAGGATTTGTGCCGCTTGCTACGACCGACTCCACGCCGTTCGCTGCGCTCGCTGACACCACCCGCAATCTCTGGGGGATCCAGTTCCATCCGGAGGTGGTGCACACCCCGAGCGGGAAGCGGCTGCTGCAGAACTTTGTGCTCGGGATCGCAAAGGCGAAGGCGACCTGGACGCCAGGGCGACTCGCTGAGGATGCGGTTGCGGCGATCCAGGCGCAGGTTGGCCCAACCGATCGCGTCCTCTGTGCGCTCTCTGGCGGCGTTGACTCCGCCGTTGCGGCGGCGCTCGTTCATAAGGCGATTGGCGATCGACTCACCTGCGTCTACGTCGATCACGGGCTAATGCGCAAGCGTGAGTCGGAGATCTTGCGCGAAGTCTTCGCCGAACAGCTCGGGATGAAGATCATCATGGTTGAGGCGCAGGAGCGATTCCAGCATGCGCTTGAAGGGGTGGTAGATCCTGAAGAGAAGCGGAAGATCATCGGCCGAGAATTCATTCGCGTCTTTGAAGAGGAGTCAGCTCGGGCAGGCGACTTCAAGTTCCTTGCGCAGGGGACGCTCTACCCGGATGTGATTGAGTCCACCTCAAAGGAGACGAAGTCGGCGCAGAAGATCAAGACGCACCACAACGTGGGCGGCCTCCCTGATGACCTGAAGTTTGAACTCGTTGAGCCGCTCCGCGCACTCTTCAAGGACGAAGTGCGCGCCGTTGGCCTTCAACTCGGACTTCCTGAGAGCGTCATCTTGCGCCAGCCCTTCCCAGGTCCTGGACTTGCAATTCGCATCCTTGGCGAGGTGACGCGTGAGCGACTCGACACACTGCGCGAAGCGGACTGGATCGTCATTGATGAGATCAAGGCGGCGGGGCTGTATCGAAGCATCTGGCAGTCGTTCGCCGTGTTGACGCCACTTCATTCAGTTGGTGTGATGGGTGATGGCCGTACGTACGGCAACGTGCTGGCGATTCGCGCAGTGACGAGTGAAGACGGGATGACCGCCGACTGGGCGCGCCTCCCGTATGACCTGATGGCAAAAATTTCTTCGCGCATCGTGAACGAAGTGCCGAACGTGACGCGCGTTGTCTATGACATCACCTCCAAGCCGCCCGCAACGATTGAGTGGGAGTGAGCAGCGGAGTGGAGAACACGGCGGAGCGGCTGCCGCTCCCAGGGACGAGCTTCCTGAAGGTGCGACCGATCGTGATTGAGGGGCGTGCAGAGGGGGAGATCCGCGCCGGAGCTGCGCAGCCAAGCACCATGCCAGACGGCTGGTGGATTGCGCTCTTCTGGGTGCAAGATGGAGATGGGGTGGTGAGCTGCCGCGAAGTGGCACCACTCGCTGGGCCACCGCCAAGCTCACCCCTCGAACGCTATGGAGCCTTAATGACGAACGGCCTCGGCGACCTCCTCGCCGTAGAGGAGGGGCGCTCCTGCCTTAAGTTGCGCCTCGTTGGCGAGGCGGCGCAGTCGAGCGAGCCGTGGCGTCGCCCCCTCGCACTCCAGGTGGCGGCGAAGTGGGATCCGATGCGAGTCGCTACGATGAGTGGGTCGAAAGTCGCTGAGGCAGCGCTCGATGCGTTTGCGCGAGCCGTTGAGGTGGCGCACCGGCCGTAGGGTGAACAACACGGAGGAGACGACGTGACAGATCCATTCAAGGACTTCCTTGAGGAGCTCGAGCGACGACGCAGTGGCGGCGAGAGCCCAGCCGCGGAGAACGCCAACGTGGACAGCGCCGACGAAGGCACCCCACCCCCTTCACGCCCACGCGCTCGACGCCCCGCATCTGGCGGCGGCACCAACTTCACGCGGCCAAAACTGAGCCTGCGTTCGCTCTTCTTCCCAATACTTGTCGGACTCTTCTTTATCGGCGGCCCGATCATCGGTCTGCTCACTGATGCGCGCTGGTTTGCGTCACTCGGCGCAGGCGATCTCTTCTGGCAGCGACTGCAGATTCAAGGCAGCCTCTTTGCAGGGAGCACCCTTGCTGCGCTGATCTTCCTGCTCGGCATGATTTGGATCGCGTCACTGATTGCGCGACGAGGCGGTACGCCGCCCGCTGAGCCGAAGGAGCAGACGGCGCGACCAGAGCGCGAGCCGCTGATTAATGAGCGAGGTCAGATTCGCGTGGACGGCATTGGTGAGGCGCTCCGTGATCTCTTCAGTGCCGGCTCTGGTGGCGGCAGTACCGTTGCCGCAGTTGGAAGTGGCGTCTTGCGCATCGGCGCGCTGCTCGTTGCGCTCTTCATTGGCGCGCAGGTCGCTGCGAACTGGGAGGCGATCAGCCTCTGGCAGAACGCGGTCTCCTTTGATCCGAGCGGCACACCCGTCGTTGACCCCATCTTCGGTCGCGACATCTCGTTCTACTTCTTCGAACTCCCCGTCTTGCGCCTTGCGCAGGGGATCGGCGTCACGCTGCTCCTTGCAGGAACGCTCGCAGCGGCGCTCCGTTATCTCCCAGGGATTAGCGCCCGCGGACTCGGGTTCGTCGGCACCCTGCCGCGCCTTCACCTCGCGCTGATGATCGGTGGCGTTTTGCTCGCCACGGCATACGGATATCAACTGGACAAACTGGAGCTGGTCTACTCAAGCACTGGCGTGGCGACAGGTGTCTCATACACAGATAACGCCGCGAAACTCCCAGGGCTGGACATCCTGACGACGATCGCCGCGATCGCCGCCGCATTCTTAATCGGTGCCGCCCTGACGCGCACAGTCTGGCCACTCGCCCTCACCGCACTGGTCTGGTTCGGCGCCTCTGGTGTGCTCGGTGGTCTTTACCCTGAGTTTGTCCAGCGCTTCCAGGTTCAACCGAACGAGTTCGCCCTTGAGGAGCCCTACATTGCCAACAACTTGAAGATGACCCGTCTCGCCTTCGGCCTTGATGGCTGGAGCGAGCTGCAGTACGACGGTGAAGCCACCCTCACCGCAGACTCAATCGCCACGGATGCTGAGACGTTTGCAGACGCACGCCTTTGGGATTATCGACCGTTGCAGCAGACGCTCGATCAGTTGCAGACCGTTCGTCAGTACTACAACTTTGCTGACGTGGATGTTGACCGCTACACCATTAATGGTGATCAGCGACTTGTCATGCTCTCCGCACGTGAGCTGAATCCAGATCGCGCGCAACAGTCGGCAGCCTGGGTGAATCGCAGGATCACCTTCACGCACGGCATCGGTGTGGCCATGGTCCCTGTTGCCGAAGTCGGCTCTGGCGGCCTCCCGCGTCTGATCATCCGCGACATCCCGCCCGTCTCTACAGACGGTGCACCTGTGGTCAGCGAGCCGCGAATCTACTTTGGTGAACTCGATGACGACTGGGTCATTGTTGGTGCAAAGACTCCAGAGTTCGACTACCCGATCGGCGAAGGCGAGATTGATGCCGATGGCGTGGTCACCGGTGACGCCACCACAAGCTGGAGCGGCGAGAACGGCATCTCACTCGGCACCCTTGCCGACCGGCTCCTCTTCGCAGCACGCCTCGGAGATCTCAACCTCTTGATCAGCGACCAGATCACCTCCGAGAGCCAGCTGCTCTGGCGGCGCACGGTTGGCGAGCGGATCAGCGCGCTTGCGCCATTTGTGAGCTGGGATCGCGACCCATACCTTGTGATCCGTGAAGACGGCGGACTCAGCTACATGGTGGACGGATACACCCTGAGCGAGCGATTCCCGAACGCGCAGTCGTTCGATCCTTCGCTCGCGCGCACCAGTTTTGACCGACCAATCAACTACATCCGCAACAGCGTGAAGGCCACCCTCGACCTCTACACAGGCGAGACGAAGCTCTACGTTGCAGACGCGAGCGATCCGATCATTCGCGCCTGGAGCGGCGTCTTCCCAAGCCTCTTCCAGCCACTTGATGAGATGCCTGCCGATCTGCGGGCACACCTCCGTGTTGGCGAGGAGGGATTCGATGTCACGACGCGCATGTACGCGCGCTATCACGTGACGGACCCACAGACCTTCTACCGACAAGATGACGTCTGGACCGTTCCAGAGGCGTCGGCTGGTTCCCAGTCGCTCCCTGGTGAGGCCTACTACGTTCGCGTTCGACTCCCTGGCGAAGATGGGGCGGAGTTCGCGCTGATTCAGCCACTCGTGCCAACAAGCCGCCCGAACATGATCGCCTGGGTCGCAGCGCGCAACGACGGCGAAAACTACGGGCAGGTGGTCAGCTACCGATTCCCGAAAGACACATCAGTCTTCGGTCCAGCGCAGGTGAACGCACGTATTGATGCGGACCCAATCATTGCCGCGCAGACCACCCTCTGGGATCAGTCGGGATCTACCGTGATTCGTGGCAACCTGATCGTCACACCAGTGGGCAACAGCATTGTCTACCTACAGCCGGTCTACCTGCAGTCAACCTCGAGTTCATTCCCAGAGTTCCAGAAGATTGTTGCCGCCACATCCGACAAGGTTGTTTGGGGTGATTCACTCGCGCAGGCGCTCAACCTTCTGGTTGGCGGCGGCGTGGTTGATCCAGGTGGCGGAAATGAGCCAACCGATATCAGCGGACTTGTGACGCGCGCGTCGGAGATCTTTGCGCAGGCGCAAGAGGCGCTCCGCGCAGGAAACTTCTCACTCTACGGTGATCGCATTGCAGAGTTGCAGCGCGTGCTCGATACGCTTGCAGAGCTGACGGCCGGAACGAAGCCATAAGCGAAACTCGCCCGCGACCGGGCCTCCTGCAACTCGCGGGTAGGGAGGCGCCTGCTCTCTATGCGATCGGACTTGTAGCGAGCATCAGCGGTGGCTCACTCTTCTTCGCTGCGATCGCAGGGGCGGGGGACCTTGCACTTGCCGTCAGCCTTCTTGTTCTGAGCCTTGGGCTGATTGGACTGAGCGGTGCATCCGCACTGCAACGCTCCGTTGACACACCTGAATCGAGCTGGCGTGGCCCTGGACCTATGGCGGTCTTCTGGACGGCGCTCCCACTCGCCATCCTCGCCCCTGCGCTGCTCCTGCTCCTCTTAGCACCGTTCGGCGGGTTTGCGCAGTTGGAGCCTGCGTCAGCAACACTCGCGATCGCGCTCAGCACGAACCTCGCAACAACGCTCGTTATTGCCCTCATTGTGGTTGGAACCGGTGCGGCACGATGGAGCGAGATTGCAGGCGAGCACCGCATCCCTTCACCGAACCTCCCCGCCGCCGACCGGCGAGGTGGCGCACTCGGCGACGTTGCTTGGGGGTTTGCACTTACGGTACCGATCGTGGTTGCGGCGGCGCTGTTTAGCGCACTGCTGATCCAGAGTACGGGTGCGGTTCCAGAGTCCCCACTCCCACCATCAGGCGACAGCCGCGCACTCCTATTCAACCTGCTAAGTGCCGTGATCGTTGCGCCGATCGGCGAGGAGATCCTTTATCGCGGCGTGATCGCACAGGCGTGGGGTCGTCAGTCTGGCGCGCGTCGTGCGATCGTCTTCTCCGCGATTGTCTTCGCCTTTGCGCATACGCTCAACATTGGCGGCGAGAGCATCGGCGACGCGCTCGCCGTCGCAGGAGTCGCCTTCGCGATTCGACTCCCGCTCGGCTTGGCACTCGGTTGGCTCTGGGTGCGTCGTCGCTCACTCCTCGCCACGATCGTGCTACACGCCGCGTACAACGCGGTGCTCGTCCTCGCCACCTTCGCGGCGTAACCTCACGGCCGCGCAGCCCTCCCACATTTCCACACAGGGCGCGTACTCGTGCGCTACACGGCGCCGCCCATAGTGGCGATGCCTTCGGTGGCGTAGCGGGAAAACGGCGGGCTCGCCGCGTCACCGGAGGCACCAGATACAAGCGGAGGTGAGTGTGACGATCGCAGAGAGCCCAGAAACCAATACATCCAGCGGAGCGACTCATAGTGACGACAGCCTCCTTGCCGCAATTGAAGTGCTGGCGGGGCCCCCTGAACTTGCTGAACGCCTTCGTCACGCGTTGAAGGGTGAGCCCGAACAGCTCTTTCACGCGCACATCGGGGCGCGTCTGGTTCGCGCAGGACTTTCTACTGAAGAGTCGGATCGCGTGCAGCAGGTCATGCAGGCACTCGCCGCGGCGGCTTCATGGTGGCCGGCGGGGCGTCAACGCGTGCAGTCGCCGGCGGACCTTGCTGCGCTCGCTACGCCACTGCTTGCGCGGCGTGAGCAGGAGGAGCTTCACGTTGCTGTGGTTGACGGACGTAACGGGCTGCTCGGTTTGCACCAGGTATATGTAGGAACGGCGACGGGGACGAGTGTGCGCATCGCTGAGCTCCTCCGCCCAGTGGTAGAGGGGGGCGGTGTTGGCTTTGCACTGGTCCACAACCATCCGAGCGGCGACCCGGAGCCGTCGGAGGAGGATCTGCGCCTGACGGCGGAGGTGGTGGCGGCGGCGCGACTGCTCGACCTTGAGTTCCTCGACCACCTCGTGATCGGGCGCGGTCGCTGGGCCAGCATCCGTTCGCAGCGACCCTCGATCTGGGCGGCTACGGCGGCGCCAGACTAGCGGGAGGCTGGTGCTACCATCGCTCAATGCTCAACCGCCTCTACAGCCTCTTCTCCAACGACGTTGGGATCGACCTTGGTACGGCGAACACGCTCGTCCATGTGCATGGGAAGGGGATCGTCATCAGCGAGCCCTCTGTGGTTGCCGTTGAGGCAAAGTCCCGCAAGGTGATCGCCATCGGCGCTGAAGCGAAGCGCATGCTCGGCCGAACCCCAGCGAACATCGTTGCCATTCGGCCGCTCCGCGACGGCGTTATCTCTGACGCAGCGGTGACGGAACAGATGATTAGCTACTACGTCCGTAAGGTGCACTCTGGCGGCTGGCTTGCCGCACGACCGCGGATGATCATCGGCATCCCATCTGGCGTGACGGAAGTGGAGAAGCGCGCCGTGCGCGACGCGGCGTTGAAGGCGGGGGCGCGATGGGTCCGTCTCGTTGAAGAGCCGATGGCCGCCGCGATTGGCGCAGGGCTCGCCGTTGCTGAGCCATCCGGCAGCATGATCGTTGACATCGGTGGTGGCACCACAGAAGTTGCGGTAACAAGCCTCGGAGGCATTGTCACAGCGCGGAGCATTCGCATTGCTGGCGATGAGATGGACGAGAACATCGTTGCCTACGCTCGCCGCAAGTACAACATGCTCCTTGGTGAGCGCACCGCAGAAGATATCAAGATCGCCATTGGCTCAGCGCACTCTGGCGAGTGGGACGCACAGCGCATCACCCTGCGGGGACGCGATCTTCTTACTGGCCTGCCGCGCTCTGTTGAGGTTGGCGCGTCGCAGATCCGTGAGGCGCTTGAGCCATCACTCGTTGAGATCATCAATGCGGTACGCGACACTATTGAAGAGACGCCGCCCGAGCTGGTGGCAGACATCATGGATCAGGGAATCGTGCTCGCCGGCGGTGGTGCGCTGCTGCTTGGGATTGAAGTTCGCCTCGCCGCCGAGACCAACATGCCAGTGCGTATTGCCGATGACCCACTCACCTGCGTGGTGCGCGGCACGGGGATCATCTTGCAAGAGGTGGAGACGTTGGAGAAGCTGCTCGTGCCAGAGACCTACCAGCGCCCACTCCGGTAACCGCCTCTCATGCTCTTTCGTTCACGGCTTCGAACGGGGCGTCGCACAGGAGTCTCACTCGGCGGGCGCGGCACTCCGGTCCTGATCGTCCTCTCACTTCTCCTCCTTCTCACCTCTAGTACCCCACCAAGTATTGCGGTGCGCGACAGCGCTTCCAGCGTGCTTCGTGTCGTAACGGAGCCGATCGCCGCGGTTGGGCGCGGCCTTGCTGTGATCGGCGGAGTTGCCGTGGATGTCCAGGCGCTTCGCACGCGCCTCGCCCTCACGCTACAAGAGCGCGATGAGGCGGCCGCCTCCGCCGCGCGTGTAGCGAGCCTTGAGCGAGAGATTACCGAACTCCAGGCGATCCTTGACCTCCGCTCATCAATCTCGTTCAGCAGCATCGCCGTTCAGGTGGTGGCGCGTGACTTTGAGATTGGTAAGCGGCTGGTGGTCATTGATCGCGGGACGCGTGACGGGATCGCTGAAGGGGACATAGTGATCGGTGCGGGTGGGACGCTCGCCGGACGTGTGATCTCAGTCACCGAGGGGAGCGCACAGGTGCGACTCGTGAGTGACCCAGAGTTCACCGTCACGGCAGAGATCGCCGCAACCGGAGCGATCGGCCTCCTGCATGGGCGCGGCGCAAACCCGCTTGTCTTCGACGACATTGATGTGCTCCGTGACGTGCCAGTTGGGGCCGAGGTCACCACCTCTGGGATTGAGCTCAGCTCTACGATTCGTTCTGCATTCCCGCGCGGCCTCTCAATTGGTCGCGTTGTCACCGTGAGTGATCCATCTGGTGCGGTGATTAAGAGCGCCGAGGTGAAGCCAATTCTGGAGTTGGATTCTGCGCGAACGTTGTTGGTGATCCTGAACTACGGCGGTGGCCTGATCGCGCCAAGTTCAGCCCCCTAACTCGACCCCTTCGCCTTTCGCTCCATTTTCGCTTGGTAGGCGGCGATCACGCTCTTCGCTGGGCCATCAGCAACGATCTTCCCTCCCTCAAGTTCGATCGCTCGCGTACAGAACGACGCCGCAGAGTCAAGGTCATGCGTTACGTACACCACCGCGCGTGCCTTCTGAATCAGATTAAGGATTCGCGCTCTCGCCTTATCTCTAAATGCGGCGTCTCCAGTAGAGAGCACTTCATCAACGAGTAAGACATCTGGTCTCACCGCAGTCGCAACGCTAAATCCGAGGCGTGCCCGCATGCCAGAGCTATAGGTTCGGACCTCTGAAGTTGCAAAGTCGCCAATGTCGGCAAAATCAAGGATTTCGGGGATGCGCTTCTTCATTACTGATGAAGGGATGCCAAGGAATGCTCCAACAAGAAGGATATTCTCCTCTGCGTTGAGTTCGCTATTAAATCCAGCACCAACATGGAGAAGAGTTGAGATTGATCCATACACGGCAACGCTCCCCTCATCTGGCTCAAGGATGCCGGCCAGCATTAAGAGGAGTGTGCTTTTCCCTGCACCGTTGGCACCAACCACGGCAACCGTTTCACCCTCTTGGACTTCAAGGTTGATATCCCGGAGCGCCCAGAAGTGGCCCTTATCGTCTAGCCGGGAAGACTTCGTCACAGATGTACGTAATGAGCGCTTGCGTTTGAGCTGCATGTTGTAGCGGACCCCAGCCCCCTTGAGTGAGATCGGATACAGCACGCTCATCTATAGAACCTTCGGGAAGGACGGCGCCATGCGGCGGAAGAGGTAGATGCTCACGAGCGTAAAGGGGATTGAGGCGAGCGCGACTCCTAAGAGCGCACCCCAGTCCGCAGAGCGTCCTTCGTAAAAGATGTCGCGGTACGCAGTCAAGATCCAGGCCATTGGGTTGAGGTCGAGCAGTAGGCGCGCCGGAGGGCGCTTCTCGAGAATCTCCAAGATGCGGTCGTAGCTGAAGAGGGCTGGAGAGATGTAGAAGGCAATCCGAAGGGCGTGTGCGAGGATGTTGCTGATGTCCCTGAAGAAGACACTGAGTGCGCTAAAGAGAATCGCAAGTGGAAGCATCCAGAGGAGCTGCACAACTCCAATGAGCGGGAACGAGAGGATCCATGGCGTGAGCCGTTCGGGATAGACGAGGTAGAGGGAGCAGAGCGGTACGATCCCAAAGAGGAAGCTGGCGCTACTTGCGGAGAGCGAGGCGATCGGGAGGACGATGTGCGGGAATGCGATCTGGCGCATCACCTGGTCCTTCGCTCGAACCGACTTGGCAGCGCTGACGAGCGCCATGCTAAGCCAGCGCCACGGGAGGATGGCAGAGAAGAGGAAGAGCGCAAAGGCTGGCTGCTGCCGATCCAGCACCATGCCAACGAGGAAGAAATAGATCGCAAGCTGGACCGCTGGGTCAAGGACAAGCCAGAGATTGCCGAGCAGGGAGTTACCGCCATCTTTTCGGATGTCGGAAACCGTGAGGTAGAGGAGGAGGCGGCGTCGCTGAATCACGCTCTTGACTGTCTCGGTAATCGTCCCAATTGGTCCCCTGCGAGAGCGACCCACGGTGAGGCGGAGTGATGCATTTGCCATTGTGGCGAGAGGATAGCATCCACCCCCTATACTGACCCCACATGCCCGCAAGCGTAAGGAAGCATGCCTGAAGGAGAGTTGATCCGATGAATCCGATCGCAAAACTTCGTGCCAGTGCTGTAGCGCGGTATCACGCAACGGATAAGTCCCTGCTCACTAACCTTGCCTTCCTTGGGGCCATTGCTCTCTCTACCCTGCTCCTCGCCGGCGTCTTGGCGGTGGGCTGGTGGAGCGATAACTACGCATCTGCAGTTGCGGTGAACGGCTCCTCAATCACCGTTGGGGAGGCAAAGGCACGCGGTGGGATTGCAAGCTTTCGCCTAAACCTTGAGGCTACACGAATTAGGGCACGCGTCTCCTCCGGCACGCTTACGAATGAAGAGGCGGATGCGTTTTTGAAGCAGCTTGACGATGCGGGGACGAACCTAAGCAGTCAACTGACATCGGACATGGTCGATGCCCTCCTTGTTGCGCAACTTGCGAGCGAGAGAAACATTACCGTTGACCAGGCGGCGATTGACGCCGCGTGGGCAGATGAGACATCAATCCCTGAGCTACGCCTCTTGCGCCGCATCTCCATTGAGATTGCGAAAGGTTCAAAGGGAGCACCCACAGAGGCGACGATCGCTGCTGCACAGCAGAAGGCTGATGCGATCCTTGCAGAGATCAAGGCTGGCGGCGACGTTGGAGCCATTGCGAAGCGAGAATCGACCGACTCCTTTGCCGCTGAGGGCGGACGCATTGGGTGGAGCACAAAGGCGGAGGATCCACTGGCGGATCCTGCCTACGCCGCTGCATGGGCGCTTACCGCAGTCGGCCCAACTGAGGTGATCAGCCAGTCAGCGAGTCAGCTAGTCATCTTCTACGTAGATCAGATTCGTCCTGCGCAGGTCGACCCGAACTTTGAGGTCAGTGCAAGCGATGCCAAGATCAACATGGATCTCTACAAGAAGATAGTTGGAGAGCGCGCCCTTAGCGCTGCACTCAGCGACGCGGTGACCGCCGAGCTCTTGGTTGGCCCAGTTGAGCAGCGCGACATCAGCTACATCGCAGTGCCAGTGCCAGAAGGGAACAGCGAAACGGAAGAGGTGCTCGTGCGACACCTGCTCTACAGCCCCAATGACAACCCGCAGGATGCGGCAGGATTGGATGCCACCGATCCAGCTTGGGCTGCCGCTGAAGCAGAGGCGAAGGCTGCCTACGAGAAGATTGCAGCCGGGGCATCAATGGAGTCGCTCGCAGATCAGAGTGACGATACTGGCTCCGGTGCAAACGGCGGCCTGCTCGGCTGGGCGGCAAAGGGGAGTTACGTTCCTGCGTTTGAGGACGCCGTCTGGGCAGACGGCCTTCAGGTTGGCGATCTCCTTAACCCTGTCAAGACGGAGTTTGGCTATCACGTGATGCAGTTTGAGGGTCGCCGCGTGGGGATGACGCTCCGTATGGAGCTCCTCGCCCAAGAGCTTGCCGGCGCATCCGTTGATTTTGATGCGCGTGCCGCAGAGGCGCTGAAAGAATTTGAGGGGATGACCACAGATAACCTTGGCTTCACCTCTCGCTATTCGCTTAATGCGCAGATTGGTTCAGCCGCCTGGCTGCTCGCGGCGGGCGAAGTGAGCAGCGTGCAGGCGCTCAATGGCCAGATGGTGATCTTCAAGATCAACGCGATTGAAGAGCGCGACTTGACGGAAGAGCAGAAGGTGACGATCAAGACGAGCGGCTACCTTGTCTGGCTCGACACGTATCGACAGACAGCAGAGATTGCCATTGACGGTAGCGTGGTCCAGGAGGCAGGGGGCTCACCAGCGCCGTGATGGCGCGCGGCGACCAACTCGCAGTGGAGTCGCTAATCACAGCCGCGCGAACGGTTGCCCAACACGTTGATCTCACTGGTGGATTTGCCGTCATTCCACTCACGGCGATCGCATCAAGTGCGGCAGATCCTCGCCTCCCACTCTTTGTCACGCGAACCGCTGCGCAAAAAGAGGCGGGCGAAGGTGCTGGCGCCGAACTCCCAGGAAGGAGCGGGAGTGGTGCAGCTCTGCTGGAGCGTCTCTACGGAGCGCAGCACCGAGTGACAATTCTTCCGTCAGGAGAAACCGCCACACTACAGAGCGTCACTGCTGATCAGTCCAACGCGTGGGATGCGCTCCTTATTCCACCACTCGCGCCGATTGAGGCGCTCGTCTCACCGTGGGCGATGCCGTGGCTGAGCGCTCGGCTGCGCGCGCCGGACGGCTGCCCGTGGGATCGCGAGCAGACGCATCTGACGCTAGCGAAGCACCTAATTGAAGAGGCGTGGGAGCTTCACGATGCGATTGAGGCGCAGGCGGCGGCGCCGAGCGCTGCGACAGATTCGGCAATGGCCGAAGAGCTGGGCGACGTCTATTTGCAGATTGTCCTTCACACACAGTTGGCGGCGGAGCGTGGCGCGTTCGATCTCACCGACGTGCAGGAGCGGCTCGCAAAGAAGATCATTCGCCGCCATCCGCACGTCTTCGGTGAAGCAAGAGCAGAGACGAGCCGAGAGGTGCAGCGCGCCTGGGAGTCGGTGAAGGCTGAGGAGCGCGCCGAACGCGGTGATGCAAGCCCAAAGATCAAGAGCGCGTTGAGTGGCGTCAGCCGCGGACTACCAGCACTCTCGGCGAGTCGCGAACTGCAGGATCGTGCGAGCGCGATGGGCTACGACTGGCCAACACTGGACGGCGTGCGCGAGAAGTTCACCGAAGAGATTCAGGAGTTAACTGAGGCGCTGGAGGCGGCGGGGAATCCAGACAGCATCACGGGGCGCGGTGCAGTGAGCGCTGCGACGCTGGCTGCGGCGCAGGATGAGCTCGGCGATGTGATGGCGGTGCTGGTGAACCTTGGACGCCGCAGCGGGATTGATGCGGAGGCGGCGCTCCGAGGGGCGAACGAGAAGTTCCGCCGCCGCTTCAGTGAGGTGGAGCGGCGCGCCGCCGAGCGCAAGATCGACCTAAAAACGGCAGACTTCGCCACATTAGATACGCTCTGGGACGAGGCGAAGGCCGCCGAGCGCGCCGGCGCGTTGGATTCGAAGAGTTGAAGGGGAGATCCTGATGAGTATCGGAAGCGCAAGCGGCCCTCGTGGTGATGGACGCGCACCAGATCAGATGCGCGCACTGAGCGCGGAGCTCGGCGTCCAGAAGTGGGCTGAAGGTTCAGCGATCATCACGGTGGGGAACACTGTGGTGATCTGCTCTGCCAGCGTTGAGGATCGCGTTCCGCCGCACCTTCGCGGCAAGGGGACCGGCTGGATCACCGCCGAATACAGCATGCTTCCGCGCGCAACCAACACGCGATCGGATCGCGAAGCGGTGCGCGGCAAGCTTGGCGGACGCACCCATGAGATTCAGCGCCTCATCGGCCGATCGCTTCGCCAAGCTGTGGACCTCACCAAGCTTGGTGAGCGCTCCATCTTGATCGACTGCGACGTACTAGTAGCGGACGGCGGAACTCGTTGCGCCAGCATCACTGGTGGCTGGATTGCGCTGGCGATCGCCATGCGTACGAAGAAGCTTGATCAGTTCCTGACGCGCAACATCGCCGCCGTCTCGGTTGGCGTTGTTGACGGTCGACCAGTGCTCGACCTTCCATATGAAGAGGACAGCCGCGCCGATGTGGATCTCAACGTTGTTGCAACGGAGGGCGGCCACTATGTAGAGCTGCAGGGTACGGCGGAGCAGGAGCCGTTCGATCGCGCCTCACTCGACGCAATGCTCGCCTTGGCTGACAAGGGGATCGCCGAACTGATCACCTTCCAGCGCGCCACCGTCGACGCCGCGCGATAAGACGCGCAGCCGCCACTCACACGATGAGTAGCACTGCACGCACACTCCTCGTTGCAACAGGATCAGCGCACAAGCTCGCCGAACTGCAGCGACTCTTCGGTGGCCTCCCGCTCACCCTCGTCACGCTGCGCGATCTAGGGATCAGCGACGAAGCACCAGAAGACGGCGTAACGTTTGAGGAGAATGCGGTGCAGAAGGCGCGCTTCTACGCCGAGCAGAGCGGCCACTGGACGCTTGCTGACGACTCTGGTCTCGAGGTGGATGCGCTGAACGGCGCACCTGGCGTCTACACGCGCCGCTACGCCGGAGCAGACGCAACCGATCAGCAGAACTACGAGAAGCTTCTCGGTGCGCTGACGGGGCTCCCGCGCGCGCAGCGCGGCGCGCGATTCGTCTGCTGCATGGCGCTCGTTGATCCGTCGCTCCCTAGCGGGGAGCCGACGCGCATCTTCCGCGGCGAGCGTCGCGGAGAGATCGTTGAGGGACCACGAGGCGCTGAAGGATTTGGCTACGACCCGGTCTTTGAAGTTGATGGCCGCACCATGGCCGAGCGTTCACCAGAAGAGAAGGATCAACTCAGCCATCGTGGCCAGGCGGCGGCGCTCGTTGCAGCGGCGCTACGCGCCGAACTGCTCAGCTAAGCGTTACAATACCAAGTTAGGGCGCAGGCGGCTCAACACTCGGTTCGGCACTCGGCTCCTCACTTGGTGCCGACGTTGGATCCGGCGTTGGGATATATGACGGTGCGGGGACGTTCGCATTACAGCTGGCGAGTGTCTGGTACGGACCAGCAGGAGGCGGCGTCGTGACGGGCGTTGGTATTGGTGTTGCGCTGGCGTCAGCAGATGGCGACGGAGCTGGAAGCGACTCTTTCCCAAGTGCTGGTTCACCCTTCGCCACCGGCCAGCCGTATGGGCGCGTTCCGGGTGTTGGGAAGAGTCGCGCGCCGAGTTGGAGCGCACGCTTCGCGTTGAAGAAGACGACGGAGCCGTACGGGCTCACCTCATTGGCGCGGCGGTAGCGGAGGAGTCCGTCCCCCGCGCGCATCTGTGCGCTCACCACGTGTGACGTATCAAACGCCTGCGCCCCTTCGGCGAGCGTTGGGAGGAGCGCCTGGTTAAGGTCCGTGCGGACGCCGTCGCCGAGTGCCGTGAGAAGCGCGAGCCCGTTGCTCAAGATGTTGCCACTTGCGGCGAGTTGATTGCGGATCCCAACGAGCAGCTCTTGCTGACGGCCACCACGATTAAAGTCATCGGTCCCCTCCGCCTTGCGCACGCGCGCGTAGGCGAGTGCGCAGTCGCCATCAAGGTGCCAGTTCCCCTTCGGTAGCTTCACTCCTCGGAACTCACCGGTGCGGTATGACGGATCAAAGATTCGGCGACTGATCTGCACGTCCACGCCACCGATGTCGTTGATGAGCTGGCGGAAGGTTGGGATCACGATCACGGCGGTGGCATCAATCGTGATGCCAAACATAGCGCCGAGCGCCTCCCGCAGCGCAACCGCTGGGCCCTCTGGAAAGAGCTTCTTGTTGCGTTGCGCAGAGGGCCAGAGCGAGTTGATCTTTGGCTTCCAGACGTCGCCGTTCCCCATCGGGACATTGACGATGTCGCGCGGGATAGAGATGGTGCTCACCCAGCCACCGACGCGATCCCAGCTGGCGATGATCATTGAGTCTGTATTAAACGAGGTGCGCTCCCCCATGGCGTCAGCGCCTACCAATAGGATGGTGAAGCGGTCACCGATTGGTGGCGGAGTTGGTGTTGGTGTTGGCCCACTCGATTCGCCAGGTGAAGCAGACTCGAAACCGGAGAAGACATCGTCCACGGTGCTACCGGCGCGCGAAGTGATCAACGCAGCACCAGCATGGGGTGCGGCGGAGATGAGGAGTGCTACGGCGAGGAGCAGAGAGACCAGACCGCGCCGCGCGCCACCGTGTACTTCAGCGCCGCGCGCCGCATGCAGCACCACCGCGGCGCGCCACGGGATCATGAGTAAGAGGAGGAGCGTCAGTTGCGCAAGGCGGCCCGGCGCCGCGAAGGTTGCGGCGTAACTGACCAGGCCAACGCTCGCAGCGTTCAGCAGGACGATCAGTGCGATGAGGAGGAGGGGGGAGACGGCGAAGAGTGCGGCACGGCGCTGGCCGCGCAGGAGTTGGCCGAGCCCTGGGATCAGCGCCGAGGCATAGGCGGCGCTGAGTGGCCCACGAAGGAGTGAGAGGCGAGATTGTGGAGGCATGGCGCTGATGATGCCACCATCAGGGGCTTCACGCCGCGGCACGCTAGGATGTCGCGACGGGGCGTAGCGCAGCTTGGTAGCGCGCCTGCTTTGGGAGCAGGAGGCCGTGGGTTCGAATCCCCCCGCCCCGACCATTATCCTCACCGCGCTGGAACCAACGCGGCAGAGCGGTCGTTTATAGGGGGCCAGGGCAGCTTGCCCTACAGAGTGTGAGGTGAACCATGCAGGTGAACATGAGGCGCGGACTCCACATCTTCCTGACGCTCAGCCTCCTCCTGACGGTGGCACTTCCCGTGCGCGCGCATGGCTCCACCTCCATTCAACTCCCAATTGATGCGGCTGCTGAAGCGCACGCCGCGGTGATCGCCAGTGGCGCACCGTTCGCTGACTTTGTCCTTCTTGACGACGAGCTCATTGGGGCGTCGCAGTACTACGAAGTGAAGGGGGAGCCTGGAAGCTCTGCAACGTGGATTGTTGTCTATACGTACGGATGGGGTGACTGCCCGGCTGGCTGTATTAACCGCCACACATTCGTCTACCAGGTTGATCCTGTGAGCGGCGCGGTCTCGCTCGACAGTCATGAAGGTGAGGCGCTCCCCACCGACGCACCAGAGGGACTACTGGTGATTGAAGCGCTCAACGGCGCAACGGGTGGCGTCGTACCGATCACCGACGTGGAACCACTGCCGTCCGGCCAGCCAGGTTCAGATGAGACCGACTGGGCGATCCTTTACGAGAATTGGTACAACGACTTCATCGCCACCCTTGAACCGTGTGCACCAGATGTTGACCCCGCTGATCCGATGGTGATGACGTGCCTCCTTCCGGACGGCAGCGTTGCTGGCCCCATGCCACTCTTTGCGCCAGCACCAGGACCTGGTCCGGTTGATGGCGGTAAGACACATGGCGATGACGGATGGGTGCATGAGCTACCGAAGATCATTCTTGCGGTGTTGCTCGCCTGGATTGGTGGCGCCGCGCTTGTTGGGTGGAGGAAGTCGCGCGCGAACTCGTAATTAGGAGCGCGGTTACGGCGTTGCGGTGCCCCACTCGTAGTTCTGCTTCAAGATGCGCAGATAGACGAACGTCTCTGTCTCAAGGACGCCTTCAATTGCGCGAAGTCGATCGGTGAGGAAGGTGAGCAGCGCATCGTTGTCTTCACAGACAACTTCAATGAGTAAGTCGTACGCGCCAGCAACCACGACGCAGTAACTCACCTCTGGGAGCGCCTCAAGCGCGGCGGCGGTAGCCAAGAGCGCGGCGGGGGTGCAGCGGACGCCGATCATCGCCATCAGCGGATAGCCAACCTTCAGCGGATCTGCCACGGCGATCACCTTGAGTGCGCCGCGATCGACGAGCGATTTGTAGCGGGCGCGGATGGTGGACTCGGGGACCGCGAACGCGGTGGCGATTTCGGTGAAGGGGCGACGGCCGTCAACCTGGAGTACCTCCATGAGACGACGATCAAGCTCGTCGAGCCCTGCGCGATCCTGACCTTTCGCCACATCTCCTCCAGCGTGAGCGGATCTGCCGCTCGCCTCGCCTCGACCGCATGTCCAAGCGGAGCGAAGGCTACCATCAGCAGGTGATCAGAGGACCACTCACCGTATTCCGCGCACTCTTGGCGAACGTGCAGTTCGCCATGGTCCAGATCGCCGCGATCGCCCTGGTGGCGAGCGTGGGGGTGGCGTTGAAGCAGCTCCCGGACTACGCGCTCCTCAGCGCCTCCGACTACTCGCTGGAGATGGGGAAGCTCCGCGCCATTTATGAGCCAACCCTTGGGCCGCTCACCGACCTCTTTGAGCGGCTCGGCTTCTTCCGCATCTTCACGGCACCCTGGTTCTCCGCGCTGCTGGTACTGCTGACCGTCTCCATTGTTGTCTGCACGCTGGATCGTCTGCCGAAGATTCGTGCGGTGACGGCGCGCAGTCGTGTAGAGCAGCCGAGCGCCTTCTTTGACGCATCACTCCCTGGACGCGGCGAGATTGTACTTGCGACGCCAGTCGGCTCACAGCAGGTTGATAACGCGGCGGAGCGAGTTGCGCGCGAGATGCGCGCCGCCGGCTGGGATGCGCAGTTCGTCACCGATCCTGAAAACACGAGCGGCAGGATCATCCATGGCGATAAGTTCCGTCGCTCGTATCGATTCACGCTGGTGATGCACACAGGGCTCGTGCTGCTACTCATCGGCGCCGCACTCTCTGGGATTCTTGGCTATACGCAGGGGATCCTGCTGACGAGCGGGGAGGCGCTCCCTGTTGGAAAGATTGGATCCGAAAGCGGCTTGGTGATTCAGAACCGTGGTTTCAGCGCGCCGCGCACGGAGACTGGCGCATTCGCCGACTTTGCAACGGATCTTGCGGTGTATCAGGGCGGCGTGGAGGTTGCGCAGCAGATCGTACGCGTGAACACGCCACTCATGTATGACGGGTGGAGCTTCCATCAGAACTTCTTCGGGCCATCTGCGGCGCTCGAGATCACGAGTGCTACGGGAGATCTGCTCTGGTCTGGCGAGGCGCCCTTTACTGCCACTGCTGAGGGTGCGCCGTACGCAACGCTGCCGATTCCCGGTAGTGATGCGGGGATTGAGCTGCTGCTGCAGCGCGATGCGGCAGGAGTTGCGGCGGTGCTGGTCATTGCAAGTGAACCAATAAGCTCGGAAAGCGCAGGGAGTGGCGAACTGCGCACGCTCTTTGCATCGGTCTTGGCGCCGGGTGAGACGGCGAGTGCGCCTGGTGCGAACTTCAGCGTGCGTCTCAACAGCCTGAGTTCCTACACGGGGATCATTGCGCGGCGCGATCCGGCGGCGCTGATCGTCTGGCTCGCCGCGGCGCTGATCATGGTCGGCCTCACACTGACGCTACGCCGACCGCGGGCGCGACTCTGGATCCGCATCCGGCCGAGCCAGCCACACGCCGACGCGGCGCTCCTCCTTGAGCGCGGCGCGCGGGCGGAGCAGGCGGCGCCGCTGTTGCGCCGCATTGCGGCAACACTCAGCGCGCCAGGCGACGACGCCCGTACAGTATCCGCCTGATGGCATCGCTTCGCGAACTCATCCAGACACTCCTTCCAACGGCGGAGCCGCTGGTTGACGCGCGCGCTGAAGCGATGGCGCGCACCGTCACCTGGGTACGCCTGCTGCGTACAAGGCTCCCGGCATTCGACGGTATGGATGCGGGCGACCTTGCGCTGATTCCACTCGTGACACTTCGTGCTGTTGCACCGGATGAAGCGGCGCGCCGGGAGATGGTGGAGTACCTCGCAAACAACAATGCAACGGGCATCTTGGCGCTCGCAAGCCGCGAGCCGAGCAGCGAGGAGGAGGCCGCGCTGAAGCACCTTGTTGCAGCGGCCGCTGTGACGCGACTCCCAACACTCTTGGTCCGCGACGTGGAGCCTGCGCAGCTGGAGCGCAGCTTGATTGGCGCGGTGGTGAATCGACGCGCGGAGCTGGAGCGACAGGCGGTAGCGCTGGAGCGACAGATCGCCGCACTCGCGCTAGATGGACAGGGATTAGATGCGTTGATCGGTGCGCTCGCCGCATTCATTGGACGCGCGGTGGCACTGGAGGCGCGCGGAGGCGCGTCGCTCGCCGTGGTTGCGCCGGCCGGTTTGCCAGGGAGTGCCGCTGCAGCGAAGGCGGTCTCGCGCTACTTGGGGAAGCACCGCGCCGAAGGGCAGCGCATCCCGCTCCCTGCGGTTCCCGGCGCGCCAGATACCGAGCGACACGGCGACGGCGAACGCGCAGAGGATGAAGAGTCGCCGCTCAGTGATGACGCAGATGAGCGACCAGGCTCCATTGTGCTGCTCGGCGATGAGCCGGTCGGTGAGCGCGATCGCATCGCCTGCGAACGCGTAGCGCCGCTCCTTGCGTTAGAAATTGTCCGTGTGGCGGCGGAGCTTCCTGCGAATGCAGGACGCGGTGAGACGCGGACACTTCCCGTTGAAGGTCCGCCATGGGTGGCGATTGCGGCGCGACAACCGCGACCACATGAGGCAGATGTTCCGGCGCTGCGCCGTGAGTTACGACTCCTCGCCGGCCCGCGCCGCTTTATGTTGCGCGGGAGTAATGAATCACTTGAAGTTCGTATCATTGCGGTTGCGGACGCGTCCGATCCTGGTGCGCAAGAGATTGCCAAGAAGATCGCCAAGCGACTCGCGCGGCCCGTTGCCGTCTCCAAGCCATTTGCGGATGCAACGGCACGTCCAGCGGCGGAGGCGGAGGCGCGCGATGCGCTGGAGTCGCTTGAGCGTCGCGTCGGTGGTCGCAGCGGGAGTGGCGGTGCACAGGTGGTGCGCGCCGATCTTCTCCCCGCGCATCGACTCCTCGGCGCCGTCACCGCCATTCCAGATGGACGTCGCCAGGCGCTGGCGCTGCTGGAGCCGCTCCTCAGCGGCACCCCTGCCGCGCGGAGGCAGCGCATCGCCACACTGCGCGCCGTCTTGGACACACCAGGCGCCGCAGAGGCGAGCAGCTCGCTCGGAGTGCACCGCAACACCACCGCGTATCGCGTTAGGCGCATTGAAGAGCTGACCGGCTGGGACCTCCGCGAGGCGGATCTGCGCCTCGCCCTCTCCCTAGCGCTGCGCATCCTTGATGCCGAGGGGGGGGCCTGAGGCAACCTCGTAGTAGTGGCGCATCTTCGCTGCGCGCTACTATGTCTGTATGCAGCCGACACGAGTCCGTGAAGGACGTATGCGCCGCGCGATGATCGCGCTCCTTGTAGGTGCGACCCTGCTCCTTCCAGCAGCCCTTGCTCCTTCCCCCGCAACCGCCGCAAATACACCCGTCTCCTGCACGGGCTGGGATTCGCTGATTACGCCGCCGAAGACGATTCGTGTGCTGCGCAACCGCACGGGCTTGGTAGAGGTGGTGCCGTTCAAGACCTATGTCTACCGAACGCATGTGGCGGAGTTCTGGTCGGAGTATTTGAGCGTGCCGTATTCGAACGCACTCCTTGGTGCGGGTGCCGTGGCGATTAAGCAGAACGCCTGGTCGTGGACGATGAACCCCCGTAACTGGTTGGGAGCCTCCGACTTTACTGAAACACAGGCTCAATCAGTCCGCGCTGACTATGCAGACGACAACCAGCTGAACGGCTCTGCAGGCAACCCAAACTGGCCACGGATAGAGCGTGCACAAAAGCATCCAGATATTGCACTTCGAATGCGCATCAGGCTTGGTGCAGATTTGGAGAACGACGGGATTGGCGGACTTAAGTGGGATGCCGAGACCTCTACTTACACCGCGCCGCTTGAAGTCCTTGATGAAAACGGTAATGCTGAGAGCGTCACGCGCAATTCAAAGCGCAGCTGCTTTGACGTGGTGGATCACCCAGACATGAACCAGTACTACACGCGCGGCGGCATCTATGAGCCGGGCTACAGCAGTGGGGGCCGGAGCAACGCGCGCTACAACGCTGCAGTAGATGATACCTGGGGAATGACGATGCAGCGCTTCTACCCCGCCTCAAGCGAATGGCGATTCTGGCGCCCTGGCTTCTACGGCAGCTTCACGGTGAATCGCGACTGCATGTTGCCACCTGAGCCGGGCGACACAAACGTACAGATGCGACACCCATCACAGACGAGCCACTGGCGCGGCTGGTCCTTCTTCCCAGTGAATGCAGACGACTGCGCACGCACGCGCAACCTCTCTGTTGAGGCACTCCTGCGCGCCTCCTTCTTCTCATTTAACTCGGTGCAGGTTGCTGGTGCGAGAACTAGCGATATCGTCTCGGACGACCGCTTCAACATCACCGCCGTGTTTCCGATTCGCGTCCTCTCGCCGCACGGCGATCTCACCGGCGACGCGAAGGGGGACATCCTCGCCGTCTCGCCAGCTGGTGCGGTGCGACTCATCTCTACCGACAACTCAGTAAGTGCGGCGGGGCGCCTCAACGGGAAGGCGCCAGGGAGCATCTCGCTTGGGCGCAACCAGACGCTGCTGAGCAGGATCGTGGCCCGCGCCACCGCAGGGGGGGAGGCGGCCGTGATTGATCTCCGTGAGGCGGCGGATGGGAGCTTCAGCCTGATCGAGACGCCGTACACGGGCGGCACTCTGAAGGAGCCGCGTGCCCGCTTTGAAGGCTACGCAGGGTTTGATGCCAGCGCCACCCTCGGCCTCTATGCGGTGGACACTGCGAACGACGGGATCGAAGAGCTGTTTATCACCGAGGTGGTCCCTGCCGGTGACGGCACCGCTCCGCACCTGCGCATCCACAGCGCACCACTCAATGGAAGTCCAACGCTGGTCGGTGAACTTGATGCTTCGGCGGATGTGCGCATCCTGATGAACGATTTCACTGGTGATGGCACAGTTGATCTTCTAGCCCTCTGGCGCGCAGCGGATGGATCTCTCGCCGCCTCACTAGCGCAGGGGGCAGGTGCGCCGCCAGTGAGCGTGTGGAGCCTTGGTGCGTTTAGCCAGCCTGGCGCACTCGTCTGGCCGATCAGCAGCGCTTGGAGCGCGAACGAAGGTGATCTGACGGGGGACGGCGTCGCAGAGCTCTATGTTCGTTATCGCGACCCCGCTGGTGTGATTCGCGTGCAGTCATTCAACCTTGATGCCGCGCATGCGTCGCCGAACCCAGACAAGGTCTACGTTGCTGAGACAGAGCCACTGCGCAGCACCACGGTGCGCGCTGGTGAGCGCACGCTGAAACTGGTTGCTCAGCGACTCGGCGTAAAAACTGCAGCGCTTCTTGCATTAAACTCTGGTGCTACCTACACAATCATTATCCAGCCGAACGACACATACACAAAGATTGCCAAGCGCGTGAAGAAGAGTGAAGCCTGCTTGCGCTCTATGAATGGAAACAAGATCTTGGTGCGCACCAAGCTGCTTACCATCCCGCGCGATCTCTGCGTCTATACCAAGGAGAGCGTGATGTTCAAGACAGCACCAGTTCGAATCTCCACTGGAGAGTTTGACTGGCTACGTGCTGGCGATACTTGGTCCAGTGTTGCGACACGCGCCGCCACCATTGGCATCAGCACCACGGCAGAGGCACTCACGGCACTTAACCCAAGCGTTGTGATCACAAGCGTCGCCACGGCAGAACAGGTCGGCACCAAGGTCAGCATTCGCACCCCATGGGCACCGCTTGCGCGCACGCTCCCCGCAACGCCAGAGATCGTCAGCACGGTGACGCTGCGCTGGAACAGTCCGTTCGAGGCCTGGCGCTCGGCGAGTAGCGGTGCGGCAACACCGGAGCTCTATGTCCGTGATTGGAACGGCGATGGAATCGACGAGCTCGCCTTCGCCGCCGCCCCAGGGGCGAGTAGCGTCACGCTGCAGCTCCTCACGCGCGGTTCGGGAGGTCGTCTCTCGTTCGGCAGCAGCATCACCCGAAAAGGCGTGGTGTCCGGTTGGGTGCTCCGCTAGCGCGACTCTGCCGCACAACAGCCTGAACTTGTGCAAGGTCACAAACTCACACGCTGATAACCACCCCCTCTACCCAGCAAAAGAGGTCTAGACTCCCCGTCAACGGCACTCCCTGACGCTCAGCAGCGGGGAATCTGTGCCGCAGGCACAAGTTTCGGGCGCCTTAAGCTCGAAACAAGCCAGAGGCAGGAGGGGGCACCATGGCGGAGAGCGGAGGGAAGTCGGCAACGGGGCGCAGTGACGCGGAGATTCGCGAGGCGCTCGCCACAGTGGCCAAGGCCGAGAAGGCGGGGATTCGCACCGTGCAGCTGCAGTTCGTGGACATCCACGGCACGGTGAAGAGCGTCCAGATTCCCATCCACCAGATGCCTGGCTCTATTAAGCATGGCAGCTGGTTTGACGGCTCGTCCGTTGAAGGCTTCACGCGCATCGCTGAGTCAGACCAACTGCTGCGTGCAGACATGAACACCTGGCGCATCCTGCCGTGGGCACCTGCGGAGAGTGGCGCCGGAACGGCACGCGTGATCTGCGACGTCATCCTGCCAACTGGTGAACCGTTCGCTGGCGATCCGCGCAGCGTGTTGCGCCGACAGGTGGAGCGCGCAGAGAAGCTCGGCTACAAGGTGAACATGGGACCAGAGTTGGAGTTCTTCCTCTTTGAGGTTGGACCAGACGGAAAGCCAACCAGCACGCCGCATGACAGCGCCGGCTACTTCGATTTCACTGGCGATCAAGGGATTGAGATTCGCCAGGACATGGTGGACGCGCTGGAGGCGCTCGGCATCAAGATTGAGACGGCGCACCATGAGGTTGCACCAGGACAACATGAGATTGACTTTGAATACTCAGATGCGTTGAGCACTGCGGATAACGCAACAACTTTCAAGTACGCGTTGAAGGAGATTGCGAAGCAGCACGGCCTCTTTGCAAGTTTCATGCCGAAACCGATCTACGGCATCAACGGATCTGGCATGCATGTGCACCAGAGCCTTGCGTCGCTCAAGACCGGCAAGAACGTCTTCTACGACGCCAAGGATAAGTACGGCTTGAGTGACATGGCAAAGTCATACATGGCTGGTGTCTTGCATCACGCGCGCGCCATGATCGCGGTGCTGGCGCCAACGGTGAACTCGTACAAGCGACTTGTTCCAGGGTATGAGGCGCCAACGTACCTCGTCTGGGGTCGACGCAATCGCTCCGCACTGATCCGCGTGCCGATGATCTCTTCTGGTCGTTCAGTAGAGGGAACGCGCATGGAGCTGCGCTGCCCAGATCCTTCGGCGAATCCGTACCTGGCATTTGCGGTGATGATTGCGGCGGGCCTGGACGGCATCGAGAAGAAGATGGTGCTGCCAGATCCAGTGGAAGAGTCGCTCTACGAGATGGACGCGGTCCGCGTGGCGCAACACGGCATTCGCGAACTTCCAGGGAGCCTGGAGGAGGCGATCGCCGAGATGAAGGCCGACCCGGTTGTCACGGGCGCTCTGGGCGACCACGTGCTGACGCACTTCTTGGACGCCAAGCAGGCAGAGTGGGACGCCTATCGCACCCACGTCTCCGACTGGGAGCTGAAGCGCTATCTCGAGCAGTACTAGCAGCGAGTGGGCGGGGCGACGGGGGCGCAGGGTACCTCCGTAGCCCACGCCGCAGACCGTCACGTTGAGCCGTCTGACTCTGGGTGCATCCGCTATCCTTCCCACCCCGTCGTGCTGAAGTCAGCGCGTGGGATCGGTCGGGGCGTAGCGCAGCTTGGTAGCGCGCGTCGTTCGGGACGACGAGGTCGGAGGTTCAAATCCTCTCGCCCCGACCAGCAACTGGATCGTACGAGTAGTCTGACGTTGTACATGCGCCCGTAGCTCAGTGGATTAGAGCATCTGGCTTCGGACCAGAGGGTCGGGGGTTCGAATCCCTCCGGGCGCACCAACCCCTCATGGTGGTTGTGTAGGCTGTCCCCATGGCAACTGACCCGCGCACCCTGCGCATCCCGCGCGACCTCCTCCCTGAGGACGGCCGATTCGGTTCAGGCCCGTCGCGCGTCCGTGACGCACAGGTGGATGCGCTCGCCTCGCGCGCTGGACGTGCGCTGCTTGGGACGAGTCATCGCCAGGCACCGGTGCGCGCACTGGTGGGGCGACTACGCAGTGGCGTTGCCACACTGTTTGCGCTGCCAGATGGTTATGAGGTGGCGCTTGGTGTTGGTGGCTCCACCCTCTTCTGGGATCTCACTGCGTACTCACTGATTGAGGATCGCTCAGCACATGCGGTGCACGGAGAGTTCTCCGCGAAGTTTTCGCTCGCTGCACGCGCGCCACACTTAAAGGCGCCGCTCGTGGTGGAGGCGGCACCTGGGTCGCGTGCCGAGCTAGATGCCGCTGCGCGTGGGCACGAAGGTGCCTCTATTGACGCATGGGCGCTGGTACAGAACGAGACGAGCACTGGCGTGGCGGCACCGATTCGCCGACCACGGCTCGCTTCTGGTGACCCTGCGCCCGGCCTCACTATTGTTGACGCCACCTCTGCCGCAGGCTGCGTTGCCTGGGATCCACTGGAGGCCGACGCCTACTACTTCTCGCCGCAGAAGGGACTCGGTGCAGATGGCGGGCTTTGGATCGCGGCACTCTCTCCCGCCGCAATTGAGCGCGCCGAACGGATCGCCACTTCGCGTCGCTACATTCCAGGCACGCTCTCACTGCATAAGGCGATCCTTGAGAGCCGCAAAGATCAGACGCTCAACACGCCCGCGATCGCCACGCTGCTGCTCGCCGCCGAGCAGGTGGACTGGCTCAACGCTTCTGGTGGCCTGACGTGGGCGGCGGCGCGCTGCGCCGAATCATCCGGTCGGCTCTACACATGGGCCGAGTCGCGCCCGTGGGCCTCGCCATATGTTGAGGACCCAACGATTCGCTCAAAGAGCGTGGTCACCGTGGACCTTGACGCAAAGATTGACGCCGCGCTCCTCCTCTCCATCTTGCGATCAAACGGCATCGTGGACCTTGATCCATATCGCTCACTGAAGCGGAACGGCATCCGCGTGGGGACCTTCCCTTCGGTTGAGCCAGAAGACGTCAGCGCGCTAATCGCCTGCGTTGATTGGGTTGTGGAGCGGCTCTAGCGGACTTCTTTGAAATCGCAAAGAATGCGAACGCTCTGCTTGACCGTTCGGCGACTTGAGCGCACGATGCCTACATGCACATCCTGCTCGTTGAAGATGACGTCAAACTTGGGCCGCTGATCGTTCGGCTGCTCGCGGCAGAGCGGCACACCGTGGAGCTTGCAGCGACTGGCGCCGACGGGATCTCCTTCTGGGAGAGCAAGCGCTGGGACCTCATCATTCTTGATCGCATGCTCCCCGATCTTGAAGGCGCGTCAATCTTGCGCGACCGTCGGCGCGCCGGTGATACAACTCCCGTGCTGATGTTGACGGCACTTGGCACCATTGATGATCGCGTGGAGGGGCTCGACTCTGGCGCCGATGACTACCTCACCAAGCCGTTCGCGGCCTCTGAACTGCTGGCTCGCGTGCGCGCGCTAGGGCGGCGTAACGAGTTCGCTGCTGGCGGCGCAGTCTCCCGAGTCATCACCCCTGGCCTGGAGCTGGATGAGTCGCGACATGCACTCACATATGAAGGTCACGTGATTGATCTCTCTGCACGTGAGTACGCACTCCTTGCGCATCTGATGCGAAATCGCGGCGCGGCGCTCACACGGCAGCAGCTGCTCGATGAGGTGTGGGGAGCAGAACCAGATGTCTACTCAAATGTGGTGGATCTCTACATCCACTACCTCCGGGAGAAGTTTAAGGATGCTGGTTACGATGATCTAATCAAAACGGTGCGTGGAGTTGGCTACCGACTCGTAGAGGCGGGGGCTTCATGAGCGGCCCACGTTCGCCGCGCCGAGCCGAAGGCGGCATTGAGGCACTCCTTGACCGCACCAGGCGCCAGGTTGCGGGATTCACTCTCGTCGCGATCGTTTCTGTTATCGCGATTGTTGGAGTAGGCACTGCGTTCGCCAGCTCTCGCGCCATTGACACGGGGCTCGACAACGCCTTGCGAGACCGCGCCGCGGACATTCTTAATGAGATTCAAGAGAAGCTGCCACCGCTTCCTTCGCCAGCTCCTGGTGAGAGCACCTCCCCTAGCGCAACGCCAAGTGAATCGCCTGATCCTGAGCCGACCCTTCCTCCAGGGAACGAAGAGGAAGAGGAAGAGGAAGAAGACGAAAACGAAGACGAGGAGGGCGAGGGGGAGAGCGAAGGCGACGGTCAGCTCGACGGCGGAGGCTCTCTCGCGTTGGGGCGAAATGCAACCTTCCGTGGTGCTGTCGCGCAACTCCCGCGCGCAGATGACCCCATCGATCCAACCCGTGGAGGCATCCCACAAGAGGTACTTGAAGGAGAGTTCGACGAAGATGGGCCGTGGGCAATCCTCTCACCGAACGGAACAGTACTCGCCACATCAGAGACGATCAGCAACGAGTTTCCGGTCGCCGCAGCCGCCGCAGAGGCAGCTGGCGTGGCAGATGTGCGCACCATCTTGATTGGTGCCGTGGAATATCGACTGATGACGCTTCCAGTTCGACACCCCGATGCGGGACCAGATGGTTCGCTACTTGGATACATCCAGGTTGCGGGGCGGCTGGATATTGCAGACGCACAACAGGCGAGCCTTCTGACCACGCTGCTGATTTTCGGCGGGCTCGGACTCGTTGCAGCACTGCTGGTGGCGGTGTTAGTGACGCGACGCGTACTCGCACCGATCGCCGCCGCCGCAAACCGTGAACGGGGGATGGTCGCCAAGGCCTCGCACGAACTCCGCACCCCAGCATCTGTGATCCTCTCTAGCGCCGAGATCCTTGAGCGCGAAGGACTCGTCAAGCCCGCAGGTCGCGACCTCTTGCGGGGGATTGCCGAAGAGTCGCAGCGGCTTGGGCGTCTGAGCGCCGATCTGCTCACCCTTGTGCGGGATCGCGCGGGTGAAGCGGAGCAGCGGCTTGATCTCTCTCCTGGCGATGTGACCGAGGTTGCGCGTACTGCCGCGGAGCGCGCGAAGGTCATGGTCGAGCAGCGCGAGTGCACGATTGAGACAGAGATCTCAGATCGCCCACTGCACGCCGCAATCGACCCCGACCGACTGCTGCAACTGCTGCTCAATCTTGTGGAGAATGCGATTCGACACTCGCCACCACGTGGGTGCATCACGATTGGTGCTGCTCCCAATGATGGGCGTGCAGAGCTCTGGGTCGACGATGAGGGGCTTGGCATTCCAGAGGATGAGCGAGAGATCGTCTTTGATCCGTTTTATCGCAGCCCGCGCGATCGCTCTTCGCGCGACGGTGGCTCAGGGCTCGGCCTTGCGATCGCCCGATCCATTGTTGTGGCGCACGGAGGGTCATTGACCGCCGAGTCTTCGCCTGCAGGCGGCGCGCGACTTGTGGCTCGAATCCCACTCTTTCGCTCGGAGTAGTCGTGTCCAGCGGGACGCCAGCACTCGTGCACCTCGTGCGCGCCAAGATTCCGCATCTGATTCATCACTACGAAATCCCGGAAGCCGATGGGCCAGCACAGGCGCGTGGTGAACGGACCACGTACGGGCTAGCAGCCGCCGCGGCGCTGAAGATCCCCGCTGCGCAGATGTTCAAGTCGCTTGTTGTTGCCTTAGAGCACGCTGCAGGCGCGCCGGGTGTGCCAGGCGCGCGACAGGCAGAGATGGGGATCGCACTCCTCCCTGCTGATCGCGAAGCGAGCCTCAAGTGTGTGGCGCGCGCGTTTGGTGCGCGACGCGCCGAACTCCTTGACGCCGCCGAGGTGGCGAAGGTGACCGGATACGTAATCGGCGGGGTGAGCCCGTTTGGCACCAAGCGGCCACTCCCCGTTGTCATTGACAACGCCGTACTCTCCCTGCCACACCTCTACCTCTCCGCTGGCCAGCGCGGCGTCGCGATCGAGATCGCCAGCGCGGACCTGGTCAGCGGACTCGATGCCTTGATTGCTCCCATCGCGGGGGACGAGTAGCGTGCCCACGATCCTTGCATCCGCGTTCCTCGCGCTTCATTTGAGACTTCACATTATTCAGGCTCCCCTGATGAGCGGACGTACAAGACCCTCTCCCACCTGCGACCGCATGATGCTGAGATGGCAGTGGCAGTAAGTACAAGGTTCAAGGAGGCCGTCAAGCGGATGAGCCGCAAGGAGGCTGGCCCGCTCACGCCGCCGCTACCACGGCGCTGGTCAATTACGCCCAGCGACCTCAACTGGGGGGTGTTCGGCATCGCGCTGATCATTGGCGCGATGTGGGTGCGGCACGGCGGCCTCGAGCTCTTCGACAGTCCGTGGAACGCCCTCACCGCCATCGGCCAGCTCACCGCACTCTTCGGCACCTACTTGGCCCTGGTCGGCATCCTTCTCATGTCTCGTGCGCCATTCATTGACCAGGTCTTGGGGAGTGACGAGGCGTCGCGCATCCATCGACTCGCCGGCTTCACCAGCGTCTGGTTTATTGCGATCCACGCCGTGACCTCCACGATCGCTTACTCCGGCGCAACCACGATCCCATCCATCGGCGAGGTCTGGGATCAGATCTATGCATTCACCATGCTTGAAGCGGGTGGGCTCGGCGGCACGGTTGCCCTTGGCCTTCTGATCGTTGTGGCCGTGGTTTCGATTCGGGCGGCACGCGCGCGACTCGCCTACGAAACCTGGTACGGCATTCATCTGTATGTCTACATCGCGATGGCGCTCGGCTTCTTGCACCAGCTCACCCTCGGCACCGATTTCGTCGCAGACGAGCTCGCGCGAAACTCGTGGATCGCCCTCTACGCCATCGCCTTTGTGCCGCTGATCCTCTTCCGCTTTCTTGAGCCGCTCCTGCGCAACCTGCGCCACCGCTTCTACATCGACAAGGTGGTGATTGAGCGCGATGGTGTCGCCTCACTCTGGATCACAGGGAGCGCGATGAGTAAGCTGCCAGTCCGTGCAGGGCAATGGTTCAGCATCCGCGTCCTCAACGCTAAGGGCTGGTGGCGCTCCAATCCCTTCTCGCTGTCGGCTGGACCCAACGGGGTGCACCTACGCTTCACGATTGAGGCCCTCGGCGATCGCACGCGTGAGTTCCAGCGCCTGAAGCCCGGCACCCGCGTCTTCCTTGAGGGCCCATATGGCATCCTCACCGGCGCGATTCGCACGCGCGAGAAGGTGCTCCTGATCGCCGGTGGCATCGGCATCACACCACTGCGGGCCCTCTTCGAGGTGCTCCCAGTGCGCCGTGGCGATATGGCGCTCCTCTACCGCGCTCCATCAAACGCCTCCGTCGTGCTGAAGAGGGAGCTGACCCGCATCGCCGATACGCGCGGTGCCAGGCTGGACTTCGTCACGGGGAGCCGCGACCAGTTCGCCTTCAACGACGATCCGCTCTCACCTGGTGGGCTGTGGGCCGCCTATCCCGATGTGCGCGAGCGCGACATCTACCTCTGTGGCTCGCCACGCATGATGGCCACCGTCGAGAAGAGCCTGCGCGATATCGGCGTACCACATCACCAGATCCACCTTGAGCGATTTAGTTGGTAGCCCGGTAGGGCAGAGAGGAGCAGAGAGATGACACGACGCGGATTGTTAACACTCATCTTTACGATTGCAGCGCTGCGCCTGATCGTTGGGTACGCACCACCGGCTCAGGCTGGGATTGGCGGGATTGTGCCCGACCCATCTGTTTCGCCAGACCCGCTGGCAAGTGCCAGCCCTGATGCGACACCAACGCCAAGTCCAACGCCAGCCCCATCGCTGGCTCCGGGTGCTAGCGCAACACCGAAACCGAAGCCCACAGCAAAACCGAAGCCCACAGCAACGCCAGTACCGACTGCCCCAGCGGCGGCCACGCTGCATAACGGCACCTATACGGGGAGCAACTTTGACTACAAGTACGGCAATATGAAAGTGACCGTCACCATCAGCGGCGGCAAGGTCACCGCCGCATCAGCAGTACAGACGGGAAAATATGCAATTGGGTACAAGAAGGCGGCGTGCACCGAGGCGCTCTTCAACAGCGCAGCGATTGACCTGTCAGCGAACAGCTCCGCCGGAAACAGATACGCGGCACTTCAGCCAGCTGCCTGCTCGGGGGCGACCTTCTCCTGGCGGGGCTACGCAAACTCGCTCCAGGCGGCGATCGATAAGGCCACCTATTGAGCGGCACACTCGACGAGTCGATCACACGAGTCGTTCGTAAGGTCTTCGGAACCGCCGCATCGCTGGCGATTGTTGGGCCGCTCCCCTCAGCTGCGGTTGAGGCAACCTTTGCGCGGCTGAACGAGATCGAGGAACGCTTCTCCACCTATCGCCCGAACTCCGAGATCTGTCAGATCCGTGACGGTGCGCTGGCTCGCGCGGCGGCGCACCCCGAGACGCAGCAGATTCTCGATGTCTGCGAGGCGCTCCATGAAGAGAGCGGCGGCATCTTCGACGCCTGGCACGCCGGGCGCGATGGTGGTCTTGAACCTTCTGGTTACGTGAAGGGTTGGGCGATCGGCGTGGCGGGCGCCATCTTGCGCCAGCACGGCGTCGAGAACTTCTCACTCGGTATCGGTGGCGACATCACCGCCGCGGGTGGTGGTCCCGCTGGCATCGGCTGGAGCGTTGGCGTCGTCGACCCACGCCGAAACACCACACTGGTGGCGCGCGTCGCTCTACGCAATGCAGCCATCGCCACCAGCGGCTTGTCGGAGCGACCGGGGCACCTTCGTGACGCCGCAACAGGAGATGCGATCGAGAGCCCCTGGCTCAGCTTCACGGTGGTGGGGCCCGATATTGCGCGCGTCGATGCGCTGGCCACGATCTGCTTCCTCGAGGGGCGAGCCGGCATGGCACGGGTGGATCAGGAGCCAGGCTACGGCGCCCTCGCCATGGACACCGATGGGGTGCTGACCGCCACTGAGGGCTTCCGTACCCGCACGATTTAGGGGATTTATTTGCGACTTCTCACGAGTTCCTGTGTGCCCACACAGGACGCCCGCACCCCCAGGCGCCGATCATGGCTATAGGCGACCGAGGCGATAGCCGCGGCGATTGAAAGGAGCACTCTGATGGCAAAGAAGAAGAGCTCATTCGAGGGCCAGGAACTCGCACCGATGGAGCCATGGCGCCCCGAGTACGCACCACAGGCGGTCTCTAATGGTCGCCACCCAGCGTCAACGATTGTCGCCTTCGTACTCGCCGCCGGATTCGGCCTCTCGATCGGCGGGGCGTTCGCAACCCAGGCCGGAATCTTGCCACCACTCGGTGGCACTGAGGCCGCAGTGGTCGCAGACCAGACGCCAGGTGCGTCCGTTGATCCAGCCGTCGACTCAACCGTTGCGGTTGATGTCACACCGGCCCCAACCGATGTGCCCGTCGTTGATCCAGTTCCAGCCACTGATCCGATTGCCATTCCTCTGCCATCAGGCGGTGGTGATGACGACGAAGACGAAGAGGACGAGGACGAGGACGAAGACGAAGAGGACGAGGACGAGGACGAAGACGAAGAGGATGAGGATGAAGACGACGACTAAGCGCTAGCCGTCCAATAACAACGAGTCGCCGCAGCTCACTGGCGGGTAAGCTGCGGCGACTCTGCGTCTAACGCACGGCGCCGTGTATCGTGCAGCAATGCCAGCAGCACCGCTCGGATTCGCCACTCGACACCCGCGGCTCGGGGCCGCTCTTGGCGCGCTCGCCATCTCGCAGTCATCGCCACTCGCCAAGCTCTCTGGCGCATCACCCGCAGTGGTAACGCTCTTCCGCGGCGTGGTCGCACTTCCGTTCTTGGCGCTACTCGCTCGCCGCGAAGGGCACCGCGCGGCGCCGCGTGATCGCGCGCTCGCACTCATCGCCGGCGGACTCTTCGCACTCGACCTGCAGTGCTTCCACGTCTCTATCCCACTTCTTGGCGTTGGGCTCGCCACTGTGGTGCCGAACGCTCAGGTCTTTATGGTGGGACTCTTCGCCGCATTCGCAGGAGAGCGGACGCCGGGCCGGGCGATTGCGGCGATCCCCTTCGCCTTCATCGGACTTCTGATGCTCGCGCGTGTGTTGGATCCGTTCGGCATCAACGGCCTCGCCGATCCATCCGTTATCGCCGCGGGGAGCAACCCGGCACTCGGCGTCCTCTGGGGCCTCGGCGCCGCCGCTTTCTACGGCCTCTATCTCATCATCACGCGTCGCATCTCCACCAGCGCCACCGGCTCGGCCGCCGTTGGCCCCTTCACCATGCTGCGCGACTCTGCGATCGGCACGATCGCCGTCTCGCTCCTCCTGGCGCTGCTGAGCGGCTCGCTCCTCCCGCCAGAGGTCTGGCCTGGGGTCGGCTGGCTGGTGCTTCTCGCGCTGATGTCGCAGGTGCTCGGCTACCCGCTAATCAATGCCTCCATTCCGCACCTGCCGAGCGTGGTCGGCTCGGTGCTCCTCTTTGTCCAGCCGCTGATGACACTCGTCGCAGGCGTGATTATCTTCGGCGAGATCCCCACGCCGGGGCAGCTCGTGGGCGCGCTGATCCTCTTCGGTGGAGTCTTGGTGGCGGCGCGCAAGTAACCCACTTAGAGGTAGTAGGGCGTTACGCGCTCGGCTTCACCAGCGTCAAGACTCGCGCAGGGTTTTTCACCGTGATCTGGTCAATGGTCTTCTGATCCACTCCCGCTGCGAGCAGTCGCGGCAAGAACGACTCCTGTAGGTATGTGTAGCCGTTGCCGCCGTACGAGAGGAGCTGCGAGTCGTGGCAGACATCTTGGCTCAGCATGATCTGGGAGGCGAACCCTTCGTCAATCAGTTGCTTGAGGAGTTCGATCACCTTCGGCTCCCCCGCACGCTCAAGTGGCGTGAAGCTCATCCCGAGGAAGTCGGCCTCCACCGTTGCACCGCGACGCACGATCTCGCGCCAGTGCTCGATGCGCGGGTATGAGTCGCAGTGGCCAATGACGATGCGCGCAGGGTCGAGCCCCTCATCTTCAAGGATGGCGAGTTGCGCAAGGCCAACATCACTCTGCACGGCGTGTGTGGTGACGGCGGCGCCAGCGCGCTTGGCGGCGCGTGCGGCGGCGCGGAAGACGCGCTCTTCTTGCGCTGTCACCCACGGCTTATCCGTGCCGATCTCGCCGATGATGCCCGGTCGCACCGGACCGTTCGGCCCAGGGACGCCATCAGTAAACTCACGGACGATCTCGTCGGCAAGGTCGTCAGTGGTGCGCGTGTCGATCCGCGCCTCGGGCGGGTAGTACGCCGTGCGATACCAGCCAGCGCCGCCGATGATGTGAAGGTTGGTCGCTTCAGCGATTCGAGCGAGGCGGGGAAGGTCACGGCCGATTCCGTCCAGCGTCAGGTCGACGAGTGCCCGCCCCCCTGCGGCGGCGTATGCGCCGAGCTCCTCAAGGATCCGAGGCTCTTCGCCGATCAGCTCCCAGTAGTCCCAGCGACCCTGGATATGCCAGAGGCTGACCTTGGTGTGCTCATGCGGGAGGGTGAATCCGAGATCGGAGGGGGAGATGGCCCCACGGACCGTCTGGATCTCCCCTGGCGCAGCACGCTTGGTCACGACTGCATCCTAGGGCAGCACGCTCCGCAACTGGGGGTTGCGCCGCACGCTCAGGGTGCGATGATCTGGGCACGGTGCACGGGCGCCCGCAGGGTGCTCGGGCCGGAATGAATCATGAGGTGCACACGATGCGAATCAAGTCAGCACTCCTCGCGCTGATCGCTGGGGCCGCCATTGTGGCTGGCGCTTGCGGTGGCGCAACTGAGCCTGTGGCAAGCGGCGAGGCCCGCTTCCCTGAAGGCTCCTACTGCGCACAGGCCCTCGCACTTGGCGAGGATGTCACTGGCACACTCCTCTGGAAGGTCTGCGATAAGGGCGTATTGGTCGTCGCAACTGACTCACAGTACCCCCCATATTCTTCACTTGATCCAGCAACCAATGACTATGTTGGTTTCGACTCAGACACTGCTCGTGAAGTTGCTAAGCGACTAGGCGTGAAAGTCGAGTGGATTGATATGACCGATGGCTGGTCTGTGATCACAGCAGGAAGCTGGTCAGGGCGTTTTGATATCTCAATTGGCTCCATGACCCAGACTGAAGAGCGCGCAGCGGTTGTAGATTTTGCTGATCCGTACTTCTACGAGTCGGGCTATCTGCTTGTACCAACGGACTCAGCGGCAAAGACCGTTGCTGATCTTGCTGGCAAGACGATCTGCGCCGGCGAGAGCACGACGCACTCCACTTGGATCGAAGGTGGATTTGCGGACAGCGCCGTGGTCATTCAGTACAACGCGGCCCCAGAAGATGCACTACTAAAGACATATCCAACAGACTATCGCTGTATTGAGGCGTATCTCCAGGGTCGAACGAACGACTGGGACGCCATGGCTCAGAGCCGTGAGTTCATTGAGAATGCCATTGCAGAGTCAAAGGGGAAGCTTCGCTTCTTGAATGAAGATCCAAACTTTGCGGGACAGATCTCGTTCGCTCTAGATAAGAGCGGCCCTTCAACGGCATCCATGCTGAACGCGTTGAACGCGATCGTTGCAGAGATGCATGCTGACGGAACGCTCTCAGGCTTTGCGATGACGCACGTCGGTCGCGACATCAGCAAGCCGTAAGGCTTACCTCGGCGCGCGGCGCCGAATACGCACTGGGGGAGTCGCGGGGAGACCTGCGGCTCCCCCGAATACATCAAGGGAACAGATTGATCACAAACGCTTAGGAGGGAGGGGCTAGTGGAGCATGATGCACGGGCACTCGCGCAGGCGGTAGCCGCCGACGAGGCTCGACGCGCCTCCCGCTGGCAGCTCCGTTTCCGAATCGGATGGGGCGTGCTTATTGCCCTGCTTACGGGATTCGTGCTTATCTCGCTCAACGTGGACCTAGGATTTATTGCTCGTGGTGCACCGTTCATTCTGGAAGGAATTTGGCTCACACTTTTTGTTTCAGCATGCTCTATTGCACTTGCCACAATCCTTGCCGCCCTGGGTGCGCTTGGTCGGCTTTCATCTAACGCGCCGCTCAATGCCATTGCTTCGTTCTATGTGAGCTTCTTCCGGGGCACTCCACTAATCCTTCAGTTGCTCGTTTGGTTCCTTGCGCTGCCGCAGGTTGGCATAGTTCTTGATGCGGTTTACTGTGCGATTGGGGCCCTAGCCATGAACTATGGCGCATACATGACGGAGATCTTCCGCGCCGGCATTCAGGCGGTCCCACTCGGACAGCGTGAGGCGGCGGCGGCGCTTGGCATGTCCTCACGAACCGCCTTCCTGCGCATTGTCGCCCCACAGGCGTTCCGCATCATTATCCCAGCGATTGGCAATGATTTTGTTGCGATGCTGAAGGATTCCGCGCTTGCATCAACTGTGGGGCTGCAGGAGATTGTCTGGCGCGCGCGCAACGTAGGACAGAAGGAGTTCAAGACGCTCCAGACGTTCATCATTGCCGCAATGATCTACTGGGCTCTCACGATTCTCTTCAGCACCTTCCAGAACCGTATTGAGAAGCGACTCGCCGCGGGCGATCGCAATAAGGAGAGCAAGGGATGAGTGACCAGGCAAGTCTGGCGCGCACGCATACGCACCAACTGAACCCTGCGGAGAAGCCAGGCACCCTGGTGAAAGCTGGTGCCGAGCCGGTTCTGAAGGCAACAAGCATGGCGAAGTGGTTCGGCGAGAACCACGTGCTACGCGGCGCCTCAATTACGGTATGGCCAGGTGAGACGGTCTGTATCCTCGGCCGCTCAGGCTCAGGGAAGAGCACCTTCTTGCGCAGCCTCAACTTCCTTGAGGATCCAACGGATGGAGTGGTGGAGATTGACGGCGTAGTTGTTGCTGCCGACCCATTCCACAAGGAGGGGAAGGAGCGTCAGGCTCGCATTCAAGAGCTCCGCCTGCGCGCCGGCATGGTCTTCCAGGAGTTCAACCTCTTCCCACACTTGAGTGTGATTGAGAACTGCGTTGAGGCACCAGTGCACGTGAAGGGGATGGATCGTAAGGAGGCTGAGGTGATCGCCGAGAAGTACTTGGCGAAAGTGGGCTTGAGCGAGAAGCGCGACGAGTATCCATCGCGACTCTCTGGCGGCCAGCGACAACGCGTGGCGATCGCGCGCGCGCTGACGATGCAGCCGAAGGTGCTCCTCTTTGATGAGCCAACGAGCGCGCTCGACCCTACGCTGGTCGGTGAAGTGCTGAAGGTGATGGCGGACCTTGCGCATGAGGGTCGCACGATGATCGTGGTGACGCATGAGATGGACTTTGCGCATGAGGCAGCCGACCGCGTCTACTACATGGACAAGGGTGAGTTCGCCGAGGTGGGGCCACCGGAGCAGGTGATTGATGCGCCGAAAGATCCGCGCACCAAGGAGTTCCTCTCGCGATTCCGCACCCTCGGCTCAAAAAAGTAGCGGTGGCCGCGCGCGGCGTTGCGGGCGGAGGCCCTGATCTTCTTGTTGTTGGTGGTGGCGTCTGGGGTACATGGACGGCGCTCCTAGCGAAGAAGCTCGGCGCCAGCGTCACACTGATGGAGGCGCTGGTGCCTGGCCATCGCGATGCAACCTCTGGCGATCACAGCCGCATCTTCCGTCACGCGCACGGCGAAGATGAGCTGCTCCTTGGCTGGGCGCGCAAATCGCTCGCCGCGTGGAAGGCGCTCGGCAGCATGAGCGGCGAAGAGCTCTTTGTTGAGAGCGGCGTTGCCTGGTGTGTCTCCGACCTTGGTCTTTGGGAGGCGGAATCGGAGCGTCGTCTACGCGCCGCTGGTGTGCCGTGCGAACGACTCACCGCCGATGAGGCGGTGAAGCGCTGGCCGGCGATGAGCCCTGCCGCACTCGCCTCTGTCCTGTATGAACCGACCGCCGGATTCCTGCGTGCGGCGAACGGTGTGCGCGCAGCGGCGCGTGCCTTCACGCAGGCGGGCGGCGTGATTACGCAAGGTCGTGCACACCCTGCGGTAGACGGGAGCGCGCTCGACGCGAGCGGCGCGCCGATCAGTGCTGGTGCTGTGGTCTGGGCCACGGGATCCTCGCTCCCTGGCCTCTTCCCAGAACTTGTTGGCGCGGATACGCCAGCGGAGATCACGCCAGTACGACGCGACGTTACCTACTTTGCGGCGAAAGGGATGGAGGTTGGCGAGATCCCAACCTGGATCGATGCGGGCGTTGGCGTCTGGGGAATTCCCGACGAGAGCGGACACGGCGCAAAAGTCGGTCCCGACTTTGACGCTGGCTCGTTTGACCCGAATGCACCATGGCCACAAGAGGCGACCGAAGAGTCAATCCAGGTCTCGCGACAGCGTGCTGGGATTCGCTTCCCTGCGCTGCTTGACGCACCGCTAAAAGAGAGTCGCGCCTGTCAGCACGAGCGCACCCTCACCTGGCACTACGTCTTGGATCATCACCCTGCGAATCCGAAGGTCTGGCTTGCTGGCGGTGGATCCGGTCACGGCTACAAGCAGGCGCCCGCGGTGGGCGAGGCGCTCGCGCGCGCCGCGCTGGAACGTGCGCCAATTGCGCTTGCCGACCGCAGGTTCAAGATCCTGGAGCGCGAGCAGGGCCCAGGCAACCCGGCAGGGGAGCCGACCGACGAGATCTAGTCGCGCGAAGCGGCGCTTACTTCTGCTTGGTGCGAGTGAGTGACGGCTCGGCGGAGGCGTTGAGCTTTGCGGCGATTGCGGCGCGCGCCGCATTGCGGTCACTGAAGTCCACACCATCCATGTCGCCCGGTGCAAGACCCGCCGCCCAGCCGCGCGCGGTGCGCTTCCCGTCAGCTGCGTAGCGGTCGGCGACCATCAGGTCGAACGCCTGGACGCTCGCCTCAAGTTCGCTGTAACGCCCAGGCTCCAGCCGCTTCGAGGCGGTGCCGCGCTGCTGAAGTTCGCAGACGTGCCAGTCCTGGCGGTTCGTCATATCCCAGAAGCCGTGTGCGTCGGAGAAGTCGTAGTTCGGCGCCTTCATCGTCTCCGGGTGGAGGTACCAGTCACAGACGATGCGCGAGCGACCAGGACCGAGCGGCTCAATCATGTGCACCATCAGGTAGTCCGGATGCAGCGAGAGGAGGAGGTTCGGCCAGACGGCGAAGTACTGGATGCGCTTCGCATCAGTCTCCGTCATGCCGGTCAACCACGGGCGCTCGTGCGAACCCTTGTCGAGTCCCATCGTGAGCGCCTCGCCAACGAGTGGCTGCCAGCCACCCTTCCACATGCCGCGCGCTGGAATATCTTCGCCAAGGTCGTACGGCGTCAGCGCGTTCAGTTGCGGGTGGACGCCTGGGCAGTGGTAGCACTCGGAGTAGTTCTCCACCAGGATCTTCCAGTTTGCCGCCACGTCGTACGTTTCGCGCTTCGCGAGTCGCAGCGGCGCAAAGTTGAATCGCGCGAAGACCTCAACGAGATCGTCGAGATAGGTGAGAAGCGGCTCGGCGTCGTTATCGAGCGTGAGGAAGACGAAGCCCTGCCAGGTCTCACAGCGCACCTTGGTGAGCCCGTAGTCGGCGGGATCGAAGCGCTTCAGATCGTCGGTGTGCTTCGCCTTGAGCAGCGTGCCGTCTGGCGCGTAGACCCAGGCGTGATACGGGCAGACGATCTTCTGCACCTCGCCGCAGTCTGGCTTCCCATCAGCAGGTCCCTCAATGAGGGTGGCACCGCGATGACGGCAGGCGTTGATGAAGGCGTGCAGCGTGTTGTCCTCGCCGCGCGAGATGATCAGCTGCTCGCCGGCGAACTCGAGGAGGCGATATGAACCAACATTTGGCGTCTCCTCTTCGCGGCCAACGCAGCGCCACTCATGCGTGAAGATCTCCTGCGCCTCCCAGTCGAAGATCGCAGGGTCGTGATAGACGCTTGGCGGGAACATGTCCGCCTCATCAAACGGGCGGCGAACAGCGGCAATGCGCGCTGGGTCCAGAGGTGCCGGTCGCGATGCCTTCAACATGCCGCTGATTCTCGCACGCCGTGCCCCTATTTGATCGCCCCGTTGAGGCGCAGGATGGCGCCGAACGGGTCCCGAACCTCAATCTTCACCTGGCCATCCCGCGTGATCTCCGCACGACCGCGGCTCTCGTCGCTGCCGTGCAGGTCGAGCGAGCCGTAGGCGCGGACGCGGCTTCCGCTGAAGGAGGGGGCGAGCTCCGTGGTGATCGTCCCCCGCGCCGTCCCGCGCCAGGCGGCGAGTCCTGCCCGGCGACCACTTGCGTCAACTTCAAATGCAAAGGTTGATGGGGCGGGCATGCCGAGTCCGCGCAGGCCGACCGTTGTCCCAAGGATGCGCTCGCTTGCTTCGTAGAGGCCAATCTTCGGGAGTGATGCGCGCAGCGTTGCCGCAATCTCGCGGTTCCCGCCAGTGTTTGTTGCGCTGATCAGCGCGTTCGTCTCCCGGTCGCGCTCTTCCGCGACGCGCTGGTTGGTGAAGTTTGGTTGCTGATAGCCCACACCGTACGAAGTGGATGCCGCAGCAACGTAGTAGGCGAAGCAGGCGAGTGCGCCGGAGTACTCTGGGCCACCTGCGCGCTCCTCACGCAACAGTGTGGCGAGTGGCAGGAGGGCGCGCGTCTTGGCGGCGCGCCTGGCGAGGTACTGCAAGAAGGTGGTGCCGTGCGTCTCATACGGGGCACGCGGATCTCCCGATGGGGAGAAGTAGGGTGCGGCGAGCCGTTCATCTAAGCGCAGTTCCATCGTTCTATCGTACCTACTCCGCTACACTGCGGCGAATGACTCTTGGCAGCGCGAAGCAGACCTCACCGAGCAGCGCGCCCGCCCTTGACCTCTCCGCCGCCGCGGCACTCTGGGGTGGTCTCTACGTCATCTCCGCCGCCACCTTTGAGGCGATCCCTCCCGCCACGCTCACCCTCGTCCGACTCGCGCTTGGTGTTGCTGTGCTGCTCGCGTTTGGTCGACTGCGTGGCGTAAGCATCGGCTGGTCCGACGTGCCGCACCGCGCCGCCTGGATCGCAGCGCTCGTTGCCGCAACGAGCATGCTGCTGCAATTCGGTGGGACAGCGCTCACCTCTGGCGTCGAGGGTTCAGTGGTGACGATGGCGACGCCGATCTTCGTCTTGCTCTTCGGCCGACTCCTTGATGGCGTGGCGATTCCGCGGCGCGCATGGGGCGGCATCGCGCTCGCCGTTGCTGGCGTGCTGCTCCTCTCACTGCGTGGGAGTGGCGGCAGTCTGAACGTGAGCGATCCGTCGCGACTTCTTGGCATGCTGGCACTGATCGGTGCCGGCGCAACCTGGGCGCTCTACTCGTCGCTCGGACGGCCACTCGTTGCGGCGATCGGTGCGAGCCGCGCGATCGGACTCACCGCCGCACTCGCGCTCGTCTTCATCACCCCTGTTGCTGCAGTCGAGCTGCTGCTCGGTGGGATTGATCTTTCCGCCGCCACCACCCCCGCCGCACTCGGTGCCGTGGCGTATCTTGCGATCGCCGCAACCGCGATCGGCTGGTCACTCTGGTATCGCGGCTACGCCGCCGCCGCACCACGTGTTGCCGCCGCCGCACTCTTCCTCCAGCCACTCGTTGCGGCACTTCTCGGCGTTGGACTCCTTGGCGAGGCGGCCGACGCTGCGCTCTTCGCCGGTGCGGTGCTGCTTCTTGGTGGCGTTGCACTGATCTCGCGCGGCGAGGCGGCGCGCTGATGCAGGATCTGCGCCGCTATCGGAGCGAGACGCCACCTGTCACGGGGCGCGCCTCCATCACGCACGACGATCGCGGTGTTGAGCAGAGTCCGGCTGAAGACGACCGTAGCGCCTGGAAGTCGTGGGTCTCCGCCTCCAAGACGCGCAACTGGCTCCGTCGTGATCCGCTTCTTGACTGGCTTGAGGTGCACGGTGAGGCGAAGGGTTTCATCAAGGATGCGGAGGTGGACGCCGATCCGCCGAGTCCGTACGACTTACGGCGACTCCTCTTTGCGAAGGGGAACGCCTTTGAAGAGGGGATCTTCAAACTCCTTGAGCCGAAGGTCAGCACATGGGTAAAGATCGCGAACGGCTGGGAGGAGACGCGCAGTGTAGAGGCGGCGCAGCGCACCTTTGAGGCGATGCGCAGCGGTGTGGAGCTGATCGCTCAGGCAGTGGTGCGCAACCCAGAGGATCAGACGTATGGCGCTATTGACCTCCTTGCGCGAAGCGATGCGCTGGCGAGACTCTTCCCTGGCATCGTGGATGCGGGCGAAGCGACGCACTCAGCACCTGCGCTCGCTGGTGACGACGGCGTTCCACCGCCATGGCACTACGTGGTGGTGGACGTGAAGTTCTCCACGCTGGATCTCAGCGTCAACGGACTGGTGAGCAGTTCACATCGCCACTATGCGGGGCAGGTGCTCGTCTACACCGCCGCGGTGGCGCGACTGCAGGGCTACTGCGCCGCCGAGGCGTATCTGCTCGGTCGCACCTGGACGAGCACGAAGGGTCGCGGCCGCGGGGCACTTGATCGTCTCGGTCGCGTGCTCGTGGAGCGCGAAGAGACGCGCGATTCAGCAACACCACTTGCGATAGAGGTTGGCCGCGCCATTGAGTGGATTCGCAGCGTGCGCCGCGACGGTGCGAGTTGGGATGCGCTGCCGCGACCGACGCGACCAGAGCTCTACCCGAACACTGGCGCGAACGAAGATCAGCCGTGGAGCGGCGCGAAGAAGAAGATCGCCGACACCATCGGCGAGCTCACGGTTCTCCCGGGGGTGAACCCAGACTTGCGCGACGCGGCGATCGCGCGCGGCATCCTGCGTCGTGATGAGCCGAACCTCTCACCAGAGCTGCTCGGCGTCACCGGCGATACGCGGCCAAAGCGGCTCGCCCTTGTCCTGGCGGCTAATCACCCTGATCAGGTGGCGCGCATCGCGGTAAGCCCTGGCGTCGCCGTGATCCCGGAGAAGATCGAGTTACTCCCAGACCTTGAGCGACACTGGCGCACGCCGTGGCGACTCGAGTTCTGCGTTGACTTTGAGAACACGCAGAACCTTGATGATGACTTCAGCCGACTTCCCGAAGTTGGTGGCAACGTCTGCATCTTCCAGGTTGGCTGTCTTGTGCAGATTGACGGGCGCGTCCCAACTGCGGCGGAGTGCGCTGCCGCTGGCGTGCCGAGTGAGTTCGGTCAATGGACGGCGAAGCGCCTCTCACTCGCTGGTGAGCGCGAAGTGTTGGACGCGTGGCGCGCCTTCATGGACGCGTGGCGCGCCGCCCTCAACGTGGACTGGAGCGACGCGCGCATCATGCACTGGTCGCCAGCCGAACCGAACCTGCTGAAGAACTCTTACAACTGCGCCGCCGACCGTCACCCCGACTGGTCGCTCCCCGATGATCTCGGCTGGTTTGACGCGCTGGATGAACTTGTCCACCGCGTCCCAGTTGGTGTCCATGGCGCATGGGGCTTCGGGCTGAAGCAGATCGCGAAAGGGATGCACAAGGCGGGGTTAATCAAGACGGTTTGGGGCGACGGTCCCGCCGATGGGCTCGGTGCGATGGCCGCCGCCTACGAGGCGGAGCGGCGTGCGGCGCTGCGCGGCGGCGCAATGAGTGACTTTGACTTCATGCAGGCGGTCGCCGAATACAACCAGGTCGACTGCCGAGCGATGTCCGAAGTGGTGAGCTGGCTCCGCGCTAACCGTTAACGCGTGAACCGTTAGCGACGGCGGTAGCGCCGCGCGATCACGCTAAAGAGCGGGAGCTTCGTCAGCAGTTCAGAGATTGGTCGCGCCTCGCGACCCTCACGCCCCTCAACGGCGAGGAGGCGGTCGGCGGCGTCGCCCTCAACGTGACGCGGGTCGCAGGTGGCAAGGTCGATCGCCACTTCACCGGGAATCGGCGTGCCGAGCTGATCGAGCAGGTTGGCGGGGATCCCTTCGTCACCAAACTCGGCGCGCAGCTCCTCTTCAAGTTGCCAGCGCGGATTACGGAAGAGTACGGCGCGCCATGCCTCTGCAACGGCGGGTGTGACGGTGCCGTCGCCGGGCTTCGGCGACGCGGAGAGATCCTTGCCGCGCGCCCATCGCGCCGCCTGGTGGAGGAGCGTGTACTCGTCGAGCTCTAAATATGCGGCGAGGTCCTCTGCCGGAGACTTCTCACCAAAGATCGCGCGAATCCCTGGGGCGAACGCCTCTTGCATGTCAAGGTCGATCCCGCGCACGGTGCGATGCAGGTAGACCTGCTGATACATGAAGTGGCGCGCATTCAAGAAGCTCTCCAGCGCGCCAACCGCCGGCTCGTAGAGGGTGAGGCCGCGCGGCCCGATGAAGCTGTAGCGACGGAGTCGCTCTACATCCACTGCGCCGATCTGCACGCCGGTCATGTACGCGTCGCGGCGGACGTAGTCGAGGTTATCTACGGTGAAGACGCCCGAAAGTAGCGGCTGCATGATGCGCAGCCACTTTGGTGCTGCTGCATCTTCAATAGGCGGCTTGGAGATGAGGAAGCTCACCCAGGTCGGATCAATTGATTCACCTTCGTTGAAGCGATCGCGTTCGGCGTGTTCGCCGGGTGCGCGGCGGAGTCTGCCGATGATCTCTCCGACTTCGTGTTCGATGATCAGTGCCGAGAGATCTTCGTGCGCGAGGCGCTTCCCTGGTGCGCGGCGTGCGTCATCGGGGGCTGGGAACTTCTCCAGGACCTCGTGGTCAAAGAAGTGGGCGAATGGTCCGTGGCCCACGTCATGCAGCAGTCCAGCTACGCGCAGCGTCTCTACAACGAGCCCCTCGCTTGGGACAGGATCGCCACTCGCGCGCAACTGCTCAGCGAGCGAACTGTAAAGATGGCGCGCCCAGAGGCCCGCCTCATGCATCACCCCAAGGCCGTGCGCGAAACGACTGTGCTCGGCGGTGGGGAAGACCCAGCGTGCGCTCTGCAACTGACTGATGCGACGGAGTCGCTGCAGCCACGGTGTATCCAGCAGATCTTCTTCCGCCGCCTCCTCCGCGAGGTAGCCGAGCGCTGCCGCACCCTCTGGTGTGAGTCGCTTGGTCAGCTCGATGTAGCCGTGGATCGGATCGCTGATCAGGTTGACCGCCTTGAAGCGCGCCGCCTCACCCGCACCGCTGCCGCTCATGCGTTACTCCTCATGAACCGGTGTAGCGCGCCGCCGCGGCGCGCAGTGTCTGGGCGACATCGTCTCGGAGCGCCTGCGGCTTCAACACTTCGGCGCCTTCCCCCCAGCCGAGGATCCATGAGCGCACCTCTAACAGTCCGGAGACACGCGCGCGCCAGAGGAGCGAGCCGTCCGCTTCACGTTCGCTCGTCTGTGACGGATGCCAGCGCGTCTCGGATGCACGTGACGCCGCCTCTGGGGTGAAACGAATCACGATCTCTTCAAGTGGCTGATCGGCGACGATGTCCCACGCGGCGGCGAGTGTGCGCTCTAGCTCAACATCTTTTGGCCGAACGAAGGTGGATGGCGTCATGCGCGGATTGACGATGCGATCCGCGCGGAAGGTGCGCATGGCGTTGCGCGTCTCGTCAAAACCGATCAGATACGTTGCGAGTGTTGCCGATGACGGTTCAATCAGATACGGATGCACGCGCGCGGTGCGGGTGGTGCCGGGATTGCTCCAGGCGGGGGCGTACTCAAACTCCACGACGCGACCGTTCACCCAGGCGTTGGCCAGAACGCGAAGGCGCGACTGCGCCTCTGGTTGATCACGAAGGTTGCTCAGTTGCGAGACGGTGCGCTCTACCGCGGAGCGGAGCGGCTCATCTAGCATGCCGCCGAGCTTCATCAGCGCCGCACCCAACTCTGGGTCGTAGCCGGTGGCGAACTTTGCAAGGAGTCGCGCCGCCAAGACAATCGCGAGCGCTTCGTCGCGGCTGAATCGGAGTGCTGGGAGGAGACCGCTCTGTGAGACGCCCCAGCGGCCGTGTTCATTCCAGATCGGAATGTCGACTTCTGTCTCGAGCGCCTTCAGGTCGCGGTAGGCGGTGCGTCGACTGACGCCGAGTTTCTTCGCAAGATCGCTCGGCCGAATCCCCGACTCACCGACCGCCTCAACGTATTTCAGTGTGCGGAGCAGGCGCGCCGAGCGATCGCTCTTACTGAAGTCTTCGTCCGGGTTGCCGTGTCGGCTCGTCTGGGTCATGTCCCAGACTGTGCCACACCACTCCCCGCCGCACCAGGCGTACTCGCCGCCGCCGCAACGAAGGCGGCCCAGACGCGCTCAAGATCGGCTGGTGAGCTCTCGGTGCGCTCGGGGTGGCACTGCACCCCAAGGACGAATCGATCGCCCGGCTGCTCAAGCCCCTCAACCAAGATCCCGCGTGGTGAGTCGGCGTAGGCGGAGGGGATCAGTGTTGCGGCGAGTCGCTCTGGCGTGACCGCCTGATGGTGATAGCTGTTCACCGCGAGTGGCGCGCGCTGATCGCCGAGGATCGCGGCGAGTCGGGTTGCAGGTTGCACGTTCAGTGGATGCGTGAGCGCTGGTGTTGCTGGATATGCCGCGCCAACCTGTCCATCCACATGCTGCAGCAGGCTGCCGCCGCGGTGCACATTCAGGAGTTGCATGCCGCGGCAGATGCCGAAGATCGGCAGATGTCGCGCGTCGGCGGCGGCGATAGCCTCCCACTCCAACGTGTCGCGCGCCGTGTCCATCTCAACCGCGCCATCAATCGGTTCGTTGTAGCGATCGGGATGGATATCCGCGCCGCCGGAGAGGAGGAGCCCCTCCGCGCTGGCGAAGGCGCTGGCACGTTGCGCCGCGGTTGCGTTTGACGAGATCAGGATCGGCAGGCCACCGGCGCGACGGATGCCGTCGGCGTAGCGTGCGTTGACCAGTGCGACGCGTGCTGGATCAAGATCGGCGTCGTGATCCGCAACAGTGATCAGGATGATCGGCGCGCGCACGATCAGCTCTTTGATGCGGCGACTGTCTTCAGTGAGGCGAGTGCCTTGAGTGAGGTGAGGAGTCGCTGCACCTCATCTGCGGTGTTGTACGACATCAGCCCGGTGCGTAGTACGCCGCCCTTCTCGGTGAGGCCGAGGGCATCAATGGCGTTCGGCGCATAGAAGTCGCCGCTCCAGACCTGAATGCCGTCGTTACCAAGATGCTCCGCAGCTTCGTCTGGCGTGGCGAAGTCCATCGTGAACGAGACGATCGAGGTACGTTCGTTCAGTCGGGCGCGATCGGTGATGCCGCGCACCTGCACGCCGCTGATCTGGTCCACACCATCAAGGAGGAGGCGGACAAGCTCCGTCTCATAGCGCGTGATCGCCTTCAGCCCGGCGCGTAGTTGGCCGCGGCGACCGCTGAGCGGCGCATGATCTGCAGGGTCGCCGAACTCGGCGCCGATCCAGGCGATGTGATTGATCGCCGCCGTCACGCCCGCCATCGCTTCAAAGGCTGGGGTCCCTGTCTCCCAGAGATCGTGTGCGGGGCGCACCTTATAGCGACCGAAGCGCTCAAGGAGTGGCAGTTTTCCGTAGAGGAGACCGGCGTGTGGGCCGTAGAACTTGTACGGCGAGCAGAGGAGGAAGTCGGTGTCGAGCGCCTGCACATCAACGGGGTAGTGCGGTGCGCTGCAGACGGCGTCAAGGACGGTCAGCGCGCCAACCGCATGTGCCGCTTCCACGATGCTCTTCGTTGGATTGATCGTGCCGAGCGCGTTAGAGGACATCCCAGTCGCCACGATCTTGGTGCGCGGACCAAGGAGCGACGCGTAGTGCTCCATATCGAGCGTCCCATCTGCCGCGTTGAGGCGGATCGTCTTCAAAACGAGCCCGTGATCTTCGGCGAGGAGTCGCCACGGGCTGTAGTTCGCGTCGTGGTCAAGCTGCGTGACGATCACCTCATCGCCAGCCTTTAGCTCGCGCGCGAGGGAGCGCGAGAGTTGGAAGTTGAGCGTCGACATGTTGGCGCCGAACTTGACGCTCTCCTTTGGCGCGTTGAGGAGATCCTCGGCGGCGCGGTGTGCTGCCTCTTCTACTTCGCCCTGCGCGCGCGAGGTACTGAAGTGGCCACCGTTATTCGCATTGGCGCGCAGGAAGAAGTCGGCGTACGCATCAATGACACTCTGCGGCACCTGCGTCCCAGCCGGTCCGTCTAGGAAGGCGATCGGGCGACCGTCGGGGAGGGTGTTGGCGAGGGATGGGAATCGCGCACGAATTGCGGCAACGTCATACGGCTTCATCGCTGCATCGTAGTCCCGCTGCGGCGTGTGCGGACGACGACGCTCACAACGACGGCAATCAGCGCCCCTACGGCGAACGGGGCCGCGAGCGCACCGATCAGCCCCGCCAGGCCGCCAGGCCCAGTCCCAACGCCACCGTTACGCGCATCTCCCGACTCACCGCTCGCCGCCGTCGGGCCTGGCGTGGGGCTCAACGTGGGGCTCGGCATAGCGCCCACTCCGGTTGTTGTTTGACTGAAAAGGGCGGCGGTTCCGATGAGGAGGAGGAGTACGCCGGCGATCAGCAGAAGGAGCGTGAGCAGGCCAGCGGCGAGACTCGCCCGTTGGCCACTCCCCAAGATGCGTAGCGCCTCGCGTCGATCGAGTGTGGTGAGGACGAGCGGCTGCCCAGCGCCGCCTGCGGTGAGCGCGCCGCCACGCAGCAGCCCCGCGGCGGTGCCGCGATCGAGCGTGCTGATCTGCTCCAGGATTACGCGCGCGCCGGTCGCTGGTGCTGCGGTGGCGAGTTGTGTCACGAGCGTTGCGCTCTCAGGGTCCTGGTAGTCGCGGTGCGCTGCGGCGAGCTCCGCCACGCTCCCATCCCACTGCCGTTCAATGACGACGAGTCCATCACCAAGGTGCGCCGCATCAATAGCGAGCGAGTGATCACCATCACTAATGACGAACGGGACGCTGCGCACCACGCGCTCAATCTCGCGCCACGTAGCGCCGTCGGCAATCAGGACGCGTTCGCGTCGGTAGACGAGTGGTCGGTGGCTCTCATCTTCAAAGGCCTCAGCGGCATCAATGTTGCCGCTCACTGCAAGGTAGTGCCCGTCACCAATCAGGAGCGCCTCGCGTGGGGTCACTGGCGCAACGCCCGCCATCAGACGTGCCGCACGTGTGCGTGTGCCACCACGGCGACTACTCCAGATGGAGAGCGCGATAAGGAGCGCACCGCTAGCAAGCAGCAGCACGCCGTTCATCGGAGTGCTCGTTTCATGTCAGCGCCCGTCCGGTTGCAGGATCAATTGATTGCGTTGCGCCAGAGATGCTGGTGAGGATCAGCTGCCCGCCGAGCAGCTCTGCGGCGCCAACAACGTCGGTGTGAGCCAAGCGCCAGCGAACCTCACCATCGGCGCGAATCGCCCACGTCTCCACCTCACTCTGCACAATGACGTGCTCTAGTCGCGGCGAAGCCATCAGCGCGACCACGGGCGTGCCGGTCTGATGCAGCCAGGCCATCTCTCCGCTACGCGATGCAAAGGCGTAGACGGTGAAGCCGTAGCCCACAACAAAGAGCGCCCCTTCATCCCAATGAATGGCGCGCGGTTCGTCATAGATTGCGGAGGCGAGACGCACCGCCCATGCGCCGCTTGGATGCTCAATGCGCAACTCCATGCGGCAGAGTCGATCCGGATCCTCTTCGGCACCAGCGCCGAGTGCGCCGTGATCCACCAGTGACGCGCCAGCTTCGGAGAGGGCGAAGACGGCGGTCGCCTGGCCGCTACTCCCCCAGGTTGCGCGGACGCGCAGTCCGCCGGGGAAGCTCGTGATCAGGCTGCGCGGCTCTGCGGCGCCTGAGGGGATTGGGGCGGCGGCACGCTCGTTCATTCCGTGATTCTACGCGCGGCGTACGATGGGCCGATGAAAGCGATCCTCTTCGACTGGGACGGCACACTGATTGATACCGCCGAGCACGTGTATGAGGCGAACGTGGAGGTGATCAAGTCGATCGGCCTCCCGCCGCTCAGCCGCGAACTCTACGGGCAGCACTACTCACCGAACTGGCGCCTGATGTACGCGGCGCTCGGCATCCCTTCTGACCTTATTGAGGGGGCGGCTGGTCTCTGGCATGCGGCATATAAGGGGCATGAGGCGGAGCTCCTCCCTGGCGCGCGACCGGCGCTGGAGCGACTCGTTGCCGCTGGGATTCCAATCGGCGTGGTCACCGCGGGCGACCGGAAGGTGGTCGCCGGGCAGTTGAAGCGCACCGGCGTTGCCGATCTACTCGGCGCCGTTGTGTATGGCGACGACATCGCCGAGCAGAAGCCACACCCAGAGCCGCTGCGACGTGGACTCGCCGCACTCGGTCATGCCACAACACCAGACCAGGCGGCCTACCTCGGCGACACGCTTGATGATGTGCGCATGGCGCGCGCCGCTGGCGTGCGCGCGATCGGCGTGCAGTCGCCCTTCTTCCACCCCGGCCGCTTCCTCCACGAAGCCGACGCGCACGAACACGCCGAATCGGTCGCGGCGTGGGTTGATAGTTACCTCGTCGCGCGAACGCGCTAGAATCACCGCATCGCGACAGGGGAGCGCCTGAAGGCGCTGAGAAACGGGAGAGCCCGTGACCCTACGAACCTGATCCGGGTCATGCCGGCGAAGGGAGAACGCAGGAGCCCCGCGCGATAGAGAGCGAGGGCACGTGCGCGCAATCATTCTTGCTGGTGGCGATCAGCCCGACCCGCGCATGCTCAGCGCCGCCTGGCCGGGTTGGGAGCGCGCCGATCTTGTGATTGGCGCCGATGGCGGCGCGCGCGCCGCAGCGCCGCTCGCCCTGCCGCTCCATCTGATCATCGGCGACTTCGACACCCTCTCCGCAAGCGAGGTGGAGGAGTTCGCCGCGCGCGGCGTGCGCGTTGAGCGCCTCCCGCATGAGAAGGACGCCACCGACACCGAACTTGCCCTTCTCACCGCACTCGATGCTGGTGCAACGGAGATTGTGATCCTTGGCGCGCTCGGCTCCAGTGGTGGGCGCAGCGATCACGCGCTCGGCACCATCTCGCTCCTTGCGCACCCACGTGCGCGCGGCGTCAAGTTGTCACTTCTTGATGCAACGAGTCGCATCCAACTCCTCGTTGCGCCAGCGCGCTTCAGCATCAGCGCGCGACCCGGTGCAATCATCTCGCTCGTTCCATGGGGTGCCGACGCACGCGTCACAACAGAAGGGCTGCGTTGGCCACTGCGCGACGAACTCCTGACGAGTGGGAGCACGCGTGGCGTCTCTAATGAGAGTCTCGGCGATCTCACCATCGAGCTCCATGAAGGGGCGCTGCTCGTCAGCGAGGGGGCATGATGCGAACGTGGAGCCTGATGCACCTGGTTGCACTCTCTGTGATCGGCATCACCTGCGGCGCACTCTTCGCCGGATGGAATCTGATCTGGGGTGCGCTCACGCCGCTCTTCGCGCTCGTCCTTCCGCTGCAATACCTCTTGCTTGCTGGAACCTGGGTGATCGCGGGACCACTGGCTGGGCTCATCATCAAGCGACGCGGCGCCGCGCTCGCTGGCGAACTGATCGCCGCATCCGTCTCGTTCCTGCTCGCGAGTCAGTGGTCGATCGACGCACTCTTCTCTGGCGCGGTGCAGGGACTCGGCGCGGAGCTGGTCTTTGCGTTGCTCGGCTATCGCGTCTGGGGTTGGCCCGTCCTGATCTTCGCTGGCGCCGCATCTGGTGTTGGTATGGCACTGCACGATCTGCCGCTCTACTTCGCTGGTGTTGATGCGGGGTACGCCGCCGCGCTCGCCGCCGCAATGATCGTGAGCGGAGCGCTTCTCGGTGGTGGTGGCGCGCTGCTGCTCCATCGCGCGCTGCGGAGGAGTGGCGCACTCGGCGTGATCGGTGTCTGAGTCGCAACACTCCGCACTTCCCAACATCGAGATCGCCGATCTGGTCTGGCAACCCGCTGGCGCTGACGCGCCAACGTTAGATCTGCGCGGTAGCAAGATTCGCGTTGCAGCTGGTGAGACGCTACTAATCAGTGGCGCGTCTGGTGCGGGGAAGAGCACGCTCGCCGCCGCGATCGCTGGGCTCCTCGGCACCCTCCTCCCCGGCGCGCTGCGCGGCACGCTTCGCGTGGGCGGCGTCGATCTTGTTGCCGCAGCAGCGGAGGGTGCGGCTGGTGTGCCACGTGAACTCCTCAGCCAACTTGGCTTCGTCGCCGCTGGCCCAGCGCCACGCCACGCGCTGCCACGACTCTTAGATGACGTCGCCCTCCCGCTCGAGTCGCGCGGCGTGCGCGCCGAACTTCTTGCGTCACGTGCCCACGCGGCGATCGCCTCCGCCGGCCTCCCGAGTGACGCCGCGGAACGCGACGTAGCGAGCCTGAGTGGCGGAGAACGCGCACAGGCGGCTGTCGCCACCGCACTCGTCTCCACACCCGGACTCGTGATCGCCGACGAGCCGCTCGTCGGACTCGACGCCACACGTGCGGGCGCCCTCGCTGCACTGCTGATGGAGCAGCGCGCGACGCGCGTGATCGTGACGCACGACGTGACGCAGTTCGGTGCCGCTACGGTGCGCATCCATCTTGATCACGGCCAGGTCGCTGAATCTCTCGTAACGGAGCCTTTCGTGACGCAACTTGCTGAACCACGCGCAGAGGTCGAGCGCGGACCTGTACTGCTTCAGCTCTTCGCCGCCGCAAGTTCGGCGCGCCACGGAGTTGGCGCGGTGAGCGTCACGCTGCACGAAGGTGAGCTGTTGCTGGTACGCGGCGAGACGGGGAGTGGGAAGTCCACGCTCCTCGCCCTTGCCGCGGGAACGCTCAGCGCTGATACGGGTGAACGGCACGCCACGGCGTCCCGTATTCGCTACGCCCCGCAGGACCCCGGGCTGCTCCTTGGCGCGCGATCTGTACATCAACTCTTGTCGTTAGCGGAGCGGGGACGCGCCGCAGAAGTTGCCGCGGCGCTCAACGTTGCAGATCTGTTGGATCGTTCCGCTTCGCGTTGCTCCGATGGTGAGCGGCGTCGCCTGGCGCTGGTGGTGACGGCCGCCGCCGAACCGGAGCTGCTTATTGCAGATGAGCCAACACTCGGCCTCGATGACGAGGCGGCGGCGCGCGTCAGCGCGCTCTTGGCGAGCCTTGTGGCGCGCGGCGTTGCACTCCTGGTGGCAACGCATGATTCGCGTTTACAAGTGAGTCACGCCCGCGTGTTGCAGCACCCTGAAGGTACGGCTCGTGCTGAAGAGTCAATAGAGCAGCCACTCGCTGAACGAGGTGTTGAGCTGGCGCGCGAACTGCTCACACCCGCGTCGGTGAAACGGTTTCTTGGCGTCAGTAATCCGCTCACGCGGTTCGGTCTCGCCGCCTTCTGGTTCTTCCTCTCGCTGATCAGTCCTGCAACGGCGCTGGCGCAAGGTGCTGTTGCCCTCCCCGCACTCATCGTTGCCTGGAGCTCTGGCGTGCAACTGATCTCTACGCTCCGACTCGCCGCCGCGTTAGCGCCAGCGATATTTGGAATGGTGCTTGCGAATCTCCTCGGCGGCGCAACGCCAGAGGCGGCGTTCGGCGCGGGGGTGCGACTCCTGGCTTTCGCCGCAGGGAGCCTCGTCTTGTTGCGACCGTTCGAACCGCTCCGCCTCGCCGATGCTGCCATGCAACACCTGCGCGCACCGTTCGCGCCAACGCTGACACTGCTCGCCAGCGCCGCAACACTCCCGCCACTGATGAGCGAGGCGCGCGAGCGTCGCGCCATTCGCCGCTTGGCAAAGCCTGGCGTTGATCCTCTCTTGCTCGCCGACCTCTTTGATGCGGCGATCCGCGCAGTACCGCGCCTTGCCACCGCCCTTGAGGTCCGCGCCGTTCGTCTCCCATCACGGCTGCAACCCGCTACGGCGCTGCGACCCTCGCGCTTCGGGCGAGCTGATTTGCTGCTGATTCTGCTCAGCGCCGGGGGGCTCCTCTTCAGCGTTGCGCGCGTCGTCGTTGAGGCGATTACACTCGGCTCGTGAGCCCACTTGATGCGCGACCAGTTGCAGGCGACGCAGCGCCGCACTTCGTCCTGCGCGACGCAGATGGCGTGGAGCGGTCACTCACAGCTGCGGCGGGGAGCTGGCTTGCCCTCTACTTCTATCCAAAAGACGACACTCCAGGCTGCACGATTGAAGCGTGTGAGTTCCGCGACGCAGAGCGCGCACTTCAAGAGGCGGGCGCCATCGTCTGGGGCGTAAGCCCAGACGATCAGGAGAGCAAGGCCGCCTTCCGCGACAAGTTCTCACTTAACTTTCCGATCCTCGCCGACCTCGGCCACACCGTTGCCGAGGCGTACGGCGTCTGGGGGGAGCGGACGGTCGGCGAGCGGACCTTCACTGGGACGCATCGCGTCACGTTCCTGATCAACCCGAGCGGCCACATTGCACGCGTCTGGGGGAGCGTCACCCCCACCGGCCATGCGGCGGAAGTGCTCGCGGAGATCACGGCACAACGAGGCTAACCCCGCACGAAATCTGAGCCCAGCGGCTGGTTTTTGCCGAAGGCGTTCACGAGGAGCCCCTGCTAGAATTTGAGCAGAGATTCAGCGTCCACGTCGTCAGTGAGAAAGGTTGACTGTGACTCTTCAGACGCAGGACTTCCTAGTACAACCGGTCGATGCTTCGTGGCTTCAATGCAACATTGAGTGCCAAGAGGCCTGCCCCGTTGGCACCAACTGCCGCGGCTACTTGAATCTCGCCGCCGAAGGGCGCTTCGAAGAGGGTTACCTTCTCTCCCGCGATCCGAATCCGATCGCCGCAATGTGCTCCTACGTCTGTTCCGCGCCGTGTGAGCGCGCCTGTCGCCGCGGCGACATTGATCGCCCACTCGCAATCCGCGCCATGAAGCGCTTCCTGGTGGAGTGGCACGCCGCCTCTGGCATCCCTGACGTTGCACCGCAGATCACGCCGCGCGCCGAGCGTGTGGCAGTGGTTGGCGCCGGACCCGCTGGCCTCTCCGTTGCGCGTGAACTCGCCGTCAAGGGCTACCAGGTCACCGTCTATGACAGCCTCCCGTACGGCGGCGGCACCATGCTGATTGGCGTCCCTGCCTTCCGCCTCCCACGCGAAGCGATTGAGACCGACGTGCGCCTGATTGAGCAGCTCGGCGTGAAGTTCGTCTACAACACGCAGATCGGCAGGGACGTGACATTTGAGCAGCTCCAGAACGACTTCAATGCGATCGCCATCTGTGCCGGCGCCATGGATCCGGTTGCGCTTGATGTGCCAGGGAGTGACCTTGAAGGGCTCGTCTACGGCGTTGACTTTATGAAGACCGCCAACCTTGGTGATCCGCTCAGCGTTGGCCGCGACGTGGTGGTGATTGGTGGTGGTTACACCGCCATGGACTGCGCGCGCACCTCACTGCGCCACGGTGCGGATCACGTCACTATTGCCTATCGCCGTACTCGTTCAGAGCTCGTTGTTGACGAAGAGGAGCTCGGCGAGACGGAGCGCGAAGGCGTGGACGTGGCCTTCTTGGTCTCACCACTCGAGTTGATCGGCGAGAACGGGAAGATCACTGGCGTGCGCATGATCAAGAATCGTCTCGGCGAACCAGACGCATCTGGTCGGCGTAGCCCGGTTCCAATCGAAGGATCGGAGTACATCTTGAAGGCGGACACGGTGATCCCCGCCGTCTCTCAGGCGGCCGACCTCACCTTCCTGCCAGTGCAGAGCAGCTTTGAAGTTGCGCGCGGTCGCGTGAAGGTGGATCCGGCAACGTACGCCACCAACATTCGCGGCGTCTGGGCGTGTGGTGACTTTGTCACCGGACCGGCAACGATGATTGAGGCGGCGGGTCACGCCAAGAAGTGCGCCTACGCGATTGATCGCTACCTCGCTGGCGCAACGCAAGTTGTGGTGGATGCGAATGTGCGCATCACCAGTTCCTGGCGCCACGACATGCCAGAGTTCTACGACCGCATCCCACGTCAACACATCCCGGTGCTGCCACTCGCTGAGCGACTCCCGTCGGCGGATGCCACGGTGAACTTCACCACGCAGGTCGAGCTCGGGTACGGCGCGCAGCAGGCGGTCGCCGAGAGCACCCGCTGCCTGATGTGCAACTACAACATCTGGTTTGACCCAATGCGCTGCGTCCTTTGCGGCGCCTGTGCCGACGTCTGCCCCGAGGGGGTCATCCATATGGTGGACATCAATCAACTCAAGTCCGAGGGGGCGCTCCCTGAGCTCTCCGAGGCGTATGGCTGGGAGAACGGGGGGGCGATGATCCTGGACGAGGAGCGCTGCATCCGCTGCGCCCTCTGCGTCAAGCGCTGTCCGTTCGACGCCATTACGATGGAGAAGTTCGAACTACAGGAGATCAGCTCAGACGGTCGCCTCTATAAGGAGTCCTACCGAGATGGGCAGTTGGCCGGAGTCGCCGGCACAGGGGGAGGGGCACAGTGAGCCTTATCGGACGCGTAGACCAGGCGATCCGCCGCTCGTCCGCGTGGCGCTCCATCTTCCGCAACTCCTACCCGAACGACGAGCGGAGCCGCGCCTATGCGGTGATGAACAACGTCTTCCTCCACCTTCATCCGGTGCGCGTGCGACAGCACGCCGTGAAGTTCGCCTACACCTTCTGCCTTGGCGGCTTGAGCTTCTTCCTCTTCCTCGTCCTCACCGTCACGGGCGTCTACCTGATGTTCTTCTACGCCCCTTCGGCAACGCAGGCGTACTCCGACATTCTCAAGAT